>Ga0181612_106665_pt1 | contig 129191 bp, 112 predicted proteins | sample HoacroProtozoa21_FD_119630 | JGI IMG/M metagenome (GOLD analysis project Ga0181612, IMG submission 119630) | Hoatzin crop microbial communities from Cojedes, Venezuel. Combined Assembly of Gp0051906, Gp0051904, Gp0051908
CCTATGCCGCTTTCGGCTCCATGAGAATGGTCGAAATGATCCGCCAGGAGATCTGCTATCCGCACCTGAACGTGAAGATCGCCTGCTCCCACGGCGGCGTGACGCCCGCCAATGACGGAGCCAGCCATCAGGCTATCGAAGATATGGGCATTCTGAGAACGATCCCCAACATGACTGTGGTCATGCCGGCAGATTATTCTTCGGCTAAGAAACTGGTTCGGAAAGCCGCCGAGTTTGATGGTCCGGTATATCTGAGATTTACCAGAGACGCCATCCCCGTACTCTACGGTGAGGATGAGGATTTCGAGATCGGCAAAGCCAAACAGCTGAAAGACGGAAAGGACGTGGCCATCATCGCCAACGGCGACACCGTGCGTCTGGCCATCGAAGCTGCCGAAGCGCTGTCCGCCAAGGGCATCGAAGCGAGAGTGCTGGATATGCATACCATTAAGCCTCTGGATGCACAGGCGGTGGGTGCCTGCATCGATGCGATCGGAAAAATCGTTACCGTGGAAGATCATAACATTCTCAACGGTCTCGGAAGCGCAGTTTGTGAGCTGGCCGCAGAGAGCGGAAAGTGCACGGTCCGCAGGATCGGAATCCAGGATCAGTTCGGTATGTCTGCTCCTTATGAGCGTCTGCTTGCCATGAACGGCATCACGGTCGAGAACATCGTAGAAAAAGCCGTGGAACTGACCAAATAAATTTATCGTATTTCCGAAACAAATAAATTGTTGCAGCTCGGAAAGACCGAGCTGACGGGCAGGGCGGCAGTTGCCGCCTTGCTTTTTTGATTAAAAAATTTGTAAAATATACGAATTTATATTATGATAAACTATGTGTTTCATAGAAATGACCCACAAGTTTTGGTTAGTGATACAAGAGGAAAAGAAATGCTGAAGAAGACCCTTTGCATAATTACATTGATCAGTATGCTTGCCGGGACGATCCTGACCCTGCCCGCTTCTGCGAAAGGTGTTTATAATATGACCGATGTCGAACGCGGACAGTGGTACTACGGCGCGGTCAATTACGTGATATCGAATCGACTCATGGTCGGTACGACGGACAACACGTTTTCACCGGACAATATCGTCTCCCGCGCCATGTTCCTTCAGACTCTGTATATGATGAGTGAAGAGGAGAACAAATGGAGCAGCAAGCTGGCGGATGTAAACGAGGAAGACTGGTATTTTGATGCGGTTTCCTGGGCGGAGCACCACAAGATCATTGACGGGGCAGAAGGAAATGTCTTTAACCCGCACAATGATATCACCCGAGAAGAAATTGCGACCATGTTCAGAAAATTTGCGGAATACCGGGAGTATATCACCAAGGACACGATGCGATTTACAGATACTTCACTTTATTCCGACTACACCAGTATTTCAAGCTGGGCGGCAACGAGCGTTTCCTGGGCGCTTCATATGAAACTGATCAACGGCTATGAAGACCGGACCATAAGACCCGGAGAGCACGTGACCAGAGCCGAAGTCGCTGTGATGGTTTCTCGGTTTGAGGACGTCTACATCAATCCGGGAAGCGTCAACTGGTCCATGGTCCGCGCCATCAACCATATGGGTCACAATCTGACTACGCCGGAAAACACGCTGGCGGCGTTTGATGCATCGAAATATTACGGGTTTAACTACGTGGAGTCCGACGTCCGACTCACGGCAGACCGCGTGCCGGTGCTGCTCCACGATGCCACAATCAACAGGACTGCAAGATATACGGACGGCACGGAACTTGAGGATTACGTATATCTGTCCAATCTGACCTTCGATGAAGTGCGGCAGTATGATTTCGGCATAGGATACAATGAAGCATATGCGGGGACTCAGATCCCGTCCTTTGACGAGTTTATCGAACAGTGCAAGAAACTGGGAATTCACCCCTATGTGGAACTGAAGCCGGATGTAGGATACACGGCGGAGGATATTCAGAACATCGTTGATATCGTGAAGAAGCATCACTGGGAGTACAATACGACCTGGATCAGCTACGGAAGCAATCTGCTCAGAGAAGTGAACAATCTGCTGCCGTATGCGAGAGTCGGACTGGTCTGCAATTATATTTCTCAGAATATTATTGATACCGCGCTTTCCCTTCAGAACGGACAGAATCAGGTGTTCGTCGATTCTCTGAAATATGATACCGACAGTGTGGCTCTGTGCCGCAATAACGGACTGCCTCTCGAAATATGGGTCGTGGATGACGAAAACGAGATCCTGCAGATGGATTCCTATATTTCCGGAGTCACCAGCAATCTTCTTAATGCCGGTGTGATTTTGAACCAGAAATACTCCTGATAAGAAAATAAAGCAGATAAAAAAGGCAACTTCCATTCGGAAGTTGCCTTTATCATTTTCAAATCTTATTTTACGGTTACCGTCAGGTAGGATTCCGCGATCTTGCCGTCAACGCTTGCCTGATAGAGAAGTACATAAGAGCCCTTTGTTGCCGTGTCCACCGATCCCTTTATTGTCACGGCGTCGGAAATGTCATTTCCGTTTTCGTCGATAGCATAGAGGATCTGAGCCTCGGGATCAAATTCGGCATCCTTTTCTACGGAGAGCTTGTAGCTCTTCAGTGCGATAATGGGGCCTGTCAGCGTGACATTGATGCCGGAGTTGACGGTGTCGTTCTGGCCGTCGCTGTTTTCGATGATGAAAGTGACATAGAATCTCAGAAGGGTGTTGGGATCCGGACTGTAGATTCCTTTGATCTCGTCGGAAACATCATTGCCATTTCCGTCCTCCGCTTTGAGCGCTCCGGCGGCGGTGAGGATCTCCACAAGGTTCGGAAGATCATCCTGCGTGATTTCAGGAACTTTGCTCTCGTCAAACTCGAGGACCGGTTTGCTAACGGAGACGGTGGCAGACGTTTCATCCGGAGAGGAGGTTTCAACGGTGGATTCTTCCTCTTCTTCGGTGGAGGTCGTTACATAGTAGTCGATTTCCGAGTCCTTCGACTGGGTTGCGGAAGTGTTGCCGCTTTTTTTCAGGAACATCAGGATCCCTATGTTTACAAGCGCAAAAACTACTAAAAATATGGCGATGGTTCGTGCGCTGTTCGATCTGTTTTGTTTCATACTCACAGGCCTTTCCCGGTAGTTATTGTTAAGATGTTATGTATACCAATAAATTATCTAGTTTATAGTATCAAAAAAGAACTGAAGTTTCAAGTATTGTTTCAAGGAATGACAAAATATGTAAAAATGAATAGAAAGGGAGCCGACTAAAGATGGTTGCCGCACAAAGCCAAAATTTGGGCATTATTTACACAAAAAGCGAGGAAACTTCATAAATTGGACATTGAATATTCATACAATGAGTTATATAATACGCAGCTATCATGAGAAAGATTTTGCTTATTTATTATTCTATAGAGACGGAGGTGGAGAAATGAAACGCTTTGTGCTGCTGATCCTTACGATCCTGCAGATGCTTTTTATTTTCTCCATGTCCTCGCAGTCCGGAATCGAATCGGGAGAATTGAGCGACAAGGTCTGTAAAGTGATCTGCTATGTGGTGATCGACGGCTACGGAACCCTGTCACAGGCAGATCAGGCCGCATATATCGACAAAATCAGTTTCTTTGTGCGAAAGGGTGCTCACATGACGGAGTATGCCGTACTGGGGATCCTTCTGATGGAAACGGTATACAGTTTTCGCTTCGATAAACGACGCAAAAGGAAAGGGAAGAGGAAAAAGGGCTTCAGCCGACAGACCTTCCTCAGCCTTCTGATCGGCTTTGCCTATGCCTGTTCCGATGAATATCATCAGACCTACGTGGCAAGCCGAAGTGGACAGCTCTCGGATGTTCTGGTGGATACCAGTGGCCTTTTGATCGGAATCCTTATCGCTTTGATAGTGCAGAAGATCCGGGTTTACCGGATCTGGAACTCGCCGGACTACGATCCCGCGGACTATTTTGAGCACGCCTATGACTACTATTCCGGTCCGCCGAAGAAGTATAAGGAATACGGAGGGACACCCTGACAGGCGGCAACGGTGTAGAGTTGAAAAATTAACAAATATTATGTATACTATATAATGCTTTTCAGTTTAAGATATATGCATGAAGGGAGTGATAACCTGTGTTCTGTCCACAGTGTGGAAAGAAGATTAATGACGATACTGTTTTCTGCCCGTTCTGCGGCTCCGAAATCTTTGAGGATGAAAGACCGAATTATAATGGCAAAAACTCTGAGAACGAAGGATCTGTATCCGGCGGACAGAAAGACGGTTATAGCAACCAGTACGATTCCAATATTTACGGATATACTCCGCAGAGCTCCAGCGAGGGCAGCTATGTCGGAGAAGATGAGGATTACGGGGAAGAGCTTCCCGAGCCGCCCAAGAAAAAGAAGAACGGCGCGCTTGTCGCTCTGGTACTGGGTGTTGCCTGTGCACTGGCTCTGCTGGTCATACTCATAAGCAATTTCAATCATAAAGATAATAAAGAGGATGCGGAGGTTACGGAAACTCCGGAAGTGACGGCGACTGTTGCACCGACGGCAACACCGTCGGAGACACCGACACCGACTCCGACGTCTTATGTGACGATGTATGTTGTAAATACGGGAGATTTTGCCGATATGCACGCAAGCGCCTCGGATTCCTCCTCGGTCCTGACTCAGATCACCCTGGGTACCGCAGTAAATTACATCGAGGATGCGGACAACGGCTATGCCATGATCAATTACAAATATCAGGACGGATACATCAAAAAGTCTTACCTGAGCGAATCCGAGCCCAGTTCGGAAGCCCTCAGCAGGATGAAGATCCTTTACTGTTCGGACAGTGAGTTGATCAGTCAGGCGGAAAGCAAGGCGGAAGATCAGTATCTGTATCTGTACGGCCTATATCAGGGAGCAGCATACGGCGCAGACTATGATGCCGAGCCGTATGTAGACTCTACAGGCAAAGAATGGTATCCCGTAAGCAATCAGAACATTCAGAGCATTGCGGATCTGCAGGCTGATTTCTCAAAGAGACTGTCGACGAGTGCGAGCATTCCGAACAGTGCACTGGCCCACTACCGGGAGGAAGACGGCCAGCTGTATACGGACTGCGAAGAGATCAAGGACGACAGAACCTATCAGTCCATCAGCATTACGGGCGTGAGCAGCCGCACCGAATCGCAGGCTGTCCTGACCGGTGAAATCAACCGAAGAGACAGCAGCGGCAACTCCTACAGCGAGCCGTTTACCTATATCATGGTACCGGATTCGGACGGCTGGAAGTGTTCTGCATTCCAGTACAGTGGATTCTAATATTCCATAAGTAAACAGGAATTCTCTCCGTTTCAACAAACGATAGAAACGGAGAGAATTTTTCTTTTCGGAAATTAACAATGAATTTTTATACATTTTTGAAAATTTGACAAATCCAGAGAGGGATGCTATAATCGCGAAGACTTTTGGTTTACATAAACAAATTATGAACAAACCAGAAGTGTTGTGCTCATCATCCAGCATAAATGGAGGTAACAATTTGATAAAGACCAAAAGCAGGACCGGTATGAAGAAATCGATTCTGGCGTTAGTCATACTGATGATGTTTGCAAACTTTCTGCTGATATCGTCGTATGCGGAAGAAGAGACGGAAACCGCCGCTTATGGGGAAGAGAATGCAAATGCTGTTACTGAGCAGATGATGTCCTATATTTCTTCTCTTGGAGGGTATCATGCGACTCCTTACTACAAAGCAGGGAGAGCTGTGGCCTGGGGATGCTGTGCTTTCGTAAATGAAGTATGGCAGTCCGTGCTGGGTCAGGATACCTACGACCTTGTGCCTGAGGCAGTTGAATCCTCCGGTGCAGTTTCAGATGTCTATAGTTTTCTGGAGGATAACGATGCCAAATCCGGAGATATTCTGTGGGCACATGGTTCCGGTCTTACGCACTATGTGATCGTACATGACTGGGACGAGAACGGAATGTGGATTTCTGATGGCGGTATGTCTGGGATCGTTCTGCATAATAACGAGTATGTGGACTATGATTATTATAACGGATTTTTCTCAGGCAGCTGTGCGTTGACCTTATATCGTTTGCCCAATGTTCTGTATCAGGAGATATCGGGAGATCTTCCTGAGGATGTTGAGGCCGATAAATGGTATGCAAACGCAGTTTCCACGGTGATCGACAACGGCTTCATGGGATTTACCGGGGAGACCTCATTCCTACCGGATGAGGAGGCAACCCGAGCCCAGCTGATACAGGCGCTGTACAAGCTGGAGGGAAGCCCCGATACAGAGGATACTGAGGATTCCTTCTTTGTCGATGTGGATGAAGAGAAATGGTATGCTGAGGCAGTCAGTTGGGCTGCGTCAAACAATATCGTGAGCGGAACTTCGGAAGAACTGTTCGAGCCGAAAACAAGTCTGACAAGACAGGAAATGGCAGCAATAATCTATAAGTACATTAAATACAAAGATCTGGATGATAACGCAAGTGTGCTGCTGGACAGTTTCCTGGACAGCTCGGATGTGGCTTCGTGGGCAGTAAAACCGCTTCAATGGGCGGTTGCCAACGGACTGATCAAGGGAGTCGACAATCAGCTCCTTTCACAGGAACCGGCGACAAGAGCACAAGTCGCTCAGGTGATAGTGGGTCTTCAGAATCTGATCGCGTCACAAACTGAATAATTCGTGTATAGAGCCCTGGATCTGATGCTGCTGCAACGCAGTGTCGGAGACGGGGCTTGTACATTTTAAAGTTCTGTATTGTATTTTTTTTACGGAATGATAGAATAAGAACGGAAAAGTTAGAAAAATGCGTTGTTTTTGCATGTATGTCGGATAAATGAAAGAGGAGGAGTTGGCAGAACTGCCAGTGAGACGATGAAAAAGAAGATACTAGTTGTAGTCGATATGCAGAACGATTTTATAAGCGGATCGCTGGGGACAAAGGAAGCGGAAGCTATTGTCGAGAGTGTTGTGCGAAAAATCATCAGTTATCCGACAGGGAATATCTATGCAACCAGAGATTCCCACGGGGAAGATTATCTTCAGACGGCGGAAGGAAAAAAGCTCCCGGTGAAGCACTGCATCATGGGGACCGAGGGATGGGAACTGGAGCAGAATGTCAGGAAGTCGCTTTCCGGAGCGAAGATCATCGATAAGCCGACCTTCGGTTCTCTGAAACTGGCTGAGATCCTGGAAAAGGAAGCACAGAATTCGGAACTGGAGATCGAAATGGTGGGTGTGTGTACGGACATCTGTGTCGTGACGAACGCCCTGCTTCTCAAGACCTGTCTGCCGAATGCGGAGATCATTGTAGATTCCGCCTGCTGCGCGGGAACGACACCAGGTGCGCATGAAGCGGCGCTGGAGGTCATGAAATCCTGCCAGATCGAGGTTCGGTGAAAGTTGATACGAAAACAGCAAAAAGCAGATCGAAACGATCTGCTTTTTTTCATCCGTTCTCAGGAATAGCCTTATGCCAGTAGAGCCACAGGACCTGAGCTGTGACGCTGTCATGGAAATAGCCGTTTTCATCCACCATGCTCTCAGCGGAGACCAGCAGTGAATTTCTCTGCTCGGTGGATAATTCATAATAGCCGGTCAGATAATCGGCTATGTTTTCCGGGGTACGAAGATCTTCCCATTCATAATCGACATATTTGATCATGGGAAGAAAGCCGGAACGCGACACGCCTTGAATCATATCAGCACAGTCTTTGGCCAGCCGCTCCGAGAAGGAGGAGGAAACGGGAACCCCCGCACGACCGAGAAGATCTGTCCTTGGAGGCTGAGACCATTTGGAAAACCGTGAGATGAGACACCAACTGTTCGACAGTGCCCCCATTTTATTGATGGTCACGATATCGTGGACCGCGGGACTCATATTGGAGATTACAAGATCGAAGGGAGCGCCCGAGAAAACGGGATCATCCAATGCCACGGTATTAAAATCGCACAGATGGATCTCTTCGGTGCCGTATCCGTTTTGCTCCATAAGAGAGCGGGCTTTCTCAAGCATTGCCTCTGAAAAATCGATCTGAGTTACATTGCACTCGTTCTGGCTGAGCAGGAGGCCATGCTTTCCGCTGCCGGATCCAATGTCCAGAACACTGCATCCGGGGGAGATCATGTCGTTGCTTTTTAAAAAGTCGAGGTACCGAGTGAGATAATCGCTCTGTCCTCTGATATATGAATCCATAAAATACTCCTGGTACGCAAAATCAAAGATTACATAATAAATAAAAATTAATTTAAAAAAATATTTTTTTTCATTATATCACAAACGTACCCCAATATTTTGAGCTTTGCAAAATCCGCATGTAGAAAATATGGTGGAAAAGTTGTGAAACTTGTTAGAATCAAAGCGTTTTCAAAAGGTTACAAAAGGTTGACATATTATTTTCTGTTCTTTATAATGACCACGTTATTCCCGGAAAGGGCGAAGTCTGCCCTTAAAAGGAATAAGATTGGTGGTGAAATGATGAAACGAAATGCGTGTCGGCGCATAGTGTCTCTGGCTCTGAGTCTGGTGCTCAGCACGAGCCTGATAGCTACGGTCAGTGCGGATTACGAGATGACCTACAGTCTGACCAAACGACAGGCGGAAGATAACGTGAATGTAGGTCTTACACAGCTCGGATATACAGAGAACAGTAAAAACTATTCCAAATACGGCGAATGGTATGCATCCTTGCTGGAATCCCAGGGAGAGGACGGATCCGGTTTTTCTACCGGAGCCTGGTGTGCAATGTTTACATCATGGTGTGCAGAGCAGGCGGGAATCTCTCAGAGTATCATTGCACGTTATGCACTGTGCCAGACAGGCGTTGAGTTTTTTAAGGAAAAAGGAGCCTGGAACTCCAGATCGAGCGGCTATACGCCGCAGGCCGGAGATATCATCTTCTTTGACTGGGACGGAGGCGGATGGTCGGATCATACCGGACTCGTTCTCTTTGCGGAAAACGGAAAGGTATATACGCTTGAAGGAAACACTTCTGCAAACCGACTGGACGGCGCCACGGTAACGGCTACTGGAACAGAACTGGATCGTGTCATGGTCCGTGTTCGTGATCTCAGCAATAGCTGCATCATGGGATACGGATCACCGAAATATACCAGCGGAGATGCGTCTGATGTCGAATATGAGGGAGTCGTGGATCTGGAGCAGGGAACCATGAAGGATAACTGCCTGGATGCTCTGAATGACGGTATCATGGATCTCATGAGCAGCCATACATTCGGCCCCTATTACGGAATGACCCGGGCGGAGTATGTAGATTTCCTTTACAGAATCTTCCAGCCGACTGCAAATACCAGCGGCACGTCTCAGTTCTCTGATGTTTCAAAGAGCAACGAATACTACAATGAGATCCTTGCGTTCAAGGCGCTGGGACTGACATCCGGGGTCGACGGCACAAAATTTGACCCGGATACCTATATTACAGCTTCGGCTGCGATCTCGATGCTCAAGAAAGTCTGCAATAAATTCGGTGCGGAAGTTCCCAGCTATACGCCGACGGGAAATGCCAAATACGGATACCTGCAGCGCTATGAAGCGGCAAAACTGTATACGGCGCTTGGCGAAGAACTGAAATCGGATTCTCAGGTCGAGACGATCAAGGTAACGAACACCAGCGGAAAGACCAGTGAAATCGACGCCATTCAGATCAGTGACGGATCCTATATTCAGCTGTCAGACTGGCAGACTGTGCTCAATGGAACAAATCGACAGTTCAGCAAATATTCAGAAGCGGAAAAGTCCTCAACGGAAGGAAAAGCCTATGCAGGAAAGTATACGCTGGGCTCCGGAAGTGAAATGACTGCTTTTTGTGCCACCTACAGGAATCGACTCTGGTACAGCCTGGAGGGTCTTGCCGAAAATTCGGATATGCAGCTTACAGAATATTCGGACGGAGTGTATATACTCATCGAAGACTCAGCTCCGGATCTGGGTGCTGTCAGACCGGTCGATTTCCATGACTATTCCAATACGCTGGCGGACAGTGCCCTGTACAGTAGCTATACTGTATCGGCCACAGCCAGCGAAGATAACAAATCCGTGAACGTTGTCATAAAGGCAGCGGATGTCAGGAGCTTTACCAATGGCAACGGACAGAAAGGATACTGGACAGGCTTTGCGCTGATTGCACCATCCGGAGCAGTAAAGGCAGAGTACAGCATGACAGGATCTAAGAATAATCTCACTTCCTGTGAGATCACCGATAAGATTGACGGCATACAGGCCGGTATCGCACTGTATTATGACTTAAAATCAGCTTCTGGTTCGGACAACCTTGTCTATGTCCAGTGGAAGAATTCGGAAGGAAAAGTTATTAACGCGGAGACGTATCAGGTGGACCTCACCTCGTCAAATGTTATTTCGGAATCCAGTTATGTGGGCGATTTCACGGATGTGAAACTTACGGCATGGTATTCATCTGCTGTGCAGTATGTCAAGGATAACGGAATCATGAGCGGAACATCTAACAGCACTTTCAGCCCGCAGCAGAAAGTTTCCAGAGCCATGGTAGCTCAGGTTATCTATGCAATGGAAGGAAAGCCCGATGCATCCGGCGGAGTGGAATTCTCCGATGTATCATCCAGCAAGTGGTACTATGATGCCATCCGATGGACCGCTTCCATGAATATAGTCTCCGGATACGGAAACAATATGTATGGTCCCGAGGACAATGTCACCCGTGAGCAGATGGTAGCGATTCTTAAGAAATATGCTGCATTTAAGAATGCGGATACTTCCAACGGATCGGATCTTTCTTCCTTTGCCGATCAGAGTTCGATCAGCAAGTGGGCCACAGAGAGCGTGTCCTGGGCAGTCGCGGCGGGACTTCTGTCAGGCAGAACCGACGGAACACTGGATCCCAAGGGAACAGCCACTCGCTGCGAGGTCGCACAGATCCTGACCAATTTCCACAAACAGTATATTGCGTGACGAAAATCACGGAAATGAACAAGCGCCCGGATTTGAATCCGGGCGCTTGCTTTTGGACAATGTATATATTTTTTAGCTCTCAACCACAAAGTAATCAACATTGATCACCGGATAGTTGTATGCGGATATTTTATTGAGCCCCTGGAAACGGCCATAGATCGTAACGACCTGAGAATTCTTGAGGGCTGTCTGTCCGTCTTCATAGGTGATGTTCAGAAGCACATCACGTTCCGGATCGTAATTTCCTTCGGAGTCTTTCGCTATCATATGATGAATACCGGAAGGACCAGTCACAGGAGTGGTGCGGATGCGGCCCTGTATTTTAATGATCTGACCCGATGTATATTTGTCCGGGTTGTTTACCAGATCATCATAGGTTACTTCAACGCTTTCCTTTTCATAGACCACTGCGGGATCGGTGGTGCATTCCACGGACAGATTGCAGGAGAAACCGCCGCAGGTAATGATAACGGTGGATGTTTTTCCTGCCGTCAGGGTGGCCGGAGTGGCGATGGTCCAGTCGGTCAGATAAAACATGCTTCCGTCGGTGCACTTGGCGATGACCTTGATGCCTTCGTTATTGGAATCGAGGACGGTTCCGTGTTCCGTGCTGCCATCGTATACCGCACTGATAGACTCTACGACAGCGGCTACGGGAGTTCCGATGGAACCGCTGTGGAAGCGATAAAGCATCTGGGCAAGCTGTGCACGCGTCAGGGTTCCCTGGGGATCTACGAGTAGCTTGTCGGAGCTTGTGCTGGAGATAAGGCCTACGGCAACTGCCCACTGGATCTTTTCATAGGCCCAGGAACTGATCTGACCCTGATCCTCATAGCCGGAAAGGTCAGCTCGGCGGCTGGTATCGATGCGGCAGTAGTTTGCTGCAGCCTGGAAAATGGTGGCCATCTGTTCTCTGGTCACATAGTCATCGGGGCCGAATTTTCCGTTGCCGTAGCCAGCGGCGAGCTTATTGGCTACCGCCCAGTTGACAGCATCCTTATACCAGGTGGCTGTCAGATCCGTAAAACCGGCATCCGAGGTGACCTCGGGTTTTCCTGCGAGAGCATAGAGAACCTGTACGGCCATGGCTCGTGTTACGGGACTTGTCGGTTCAAAGGTGTTGGCTGCCGTGCCGGCCATGATCCCGTTTTTCAGAACATAGTCTACCGCCTGGTGGTACCAGGCTGATTTATCGACATCCTTATAGTTTGCACTGTAGCAGGGGTCGTCCCATTCTTCCACGGCAAGGGCCGAGACGGAAAGAATCGAGACGCACAGGCATGCTATCAGCAGTACTGCAATGAATTTGATTTTTCTTCTGACCACGATTTTCTCCCTTCTATGAATACTACATTCGTAGTGTCATTCAGATTTATTCTGTTTATTACGAAATACAATAAACTTACTAAATAAATAATTCGCAATAACAATCAAAAATTGCACCAGCAGTTTCGCCAGTTTGTCGTTCATATGCAGAATGGAGACCATAAGAGCCATAAAACCCATGTCCAGCAGCAGTGTGCTGACACGCGCGGCAAAAAAGGCAGAGGCCTCTTTTGCGATGTTGGAGTTTTTGCTCTGGAAGACAAACTTCCGGTTTGTCACGTAAGCGAAGCTTACCGCGCAGATCCATGAAATGATGTTGGCAATCTGCAACTGCAGAGGATTTTCAGGATCTAAAAATGTTTTAACGCAGATATAATAGGAAAGAAGACTGACCAGAGTGGTGAGCCCTCCTACTATCAGATATCTGATAATCTCACCGTATCGGCTGTATACTTTTCTGATGATATTCATTCCGTCGTCCTTTAATCAATCTTACGGCTCCTTAGAATGCAAGGATTTGCCAGAAAGGGAGCCCTGTTGCATCTTAACATATAATATAACTTAATGCCAGCTTTCCAATAAAAATAAAGTGAAAACTCAAAGGATCAAAAAAGTACGGAAAATAGGATCGGAGTTTACAAATTCTTAACATAAACCTATAATAAAATTCATAATTTAAGCTTAATATAATAATCGAACCAGGATAAATATAGAAATGGACGTTAGCCGAATAGGGCTTGTGTGGTTGATCAGCTCCCGATTTACATTCCACTCGGATAACACACGAAGCGGCCTTAAATGCGGCAAATGCTCATTCAGGATCATCGCAAGATGAAACTGAGCCCGTCGGCCACCTTAAATGCGGTGACATTTCTACCGTATGTACTGTACCTTCAATGTGGGAAGTACATTTCGGAGAAGCTGCCGTAGATGACGGCAGTTTCCAGGTTTGAAAAATACACGGCGAAAGCTGTGTTTGTAAGTGCCTATCTCATAGAGGTAGGCACTTTTTATATTTCTTTTTTATTTTAAAGCCTCTATAATAAAGCCATAAGGATGGAAAGGAGACAGCCGGCGATATTCCGGCGGTAGAAGGAATGAAAGTTGCTGTAATCGGTCTGGAAAACAGAGGAGCCGTGATGGCCGCACTTCTCAGAACGGGAGGAGCGGAAGTTTATATTTATGATGAAGATCCGAATAGATCGCAGGCAATCTACGATAACGGGATCGATCTGACGATCAACGGTAAAACGATATCTGCACGGGATTTCCGTGTGCTTGAGACCTTGGATTATATCGGAACGGCGGAAATGATTGTCCTGACAGCACGTTCCGCAAAAACGGAACAGATCGCCAATAAACTGGCCGGAGCCATGAAGGAGGATTCCATCCTTCTCTCGCTTCAGGACGGAAAAGCCAGTGCAGAGATCCTTGCTGCTTCGATCTCCAAAGATAAGATTGTAGTCGGCAGCCTGTTTTGTACGGCCAGAACGACAGATTACAATCATGTGACTGCCTGCGGAGCGTCGGATGCGATTCTTAAGATGGGCGCTCTCGAAAAAAGCAGATCTCTGGACAAAAAGGTGAGCCCGCTTAAAAAGATCCTGCAGAAGGCAGGAATGAAAGTATCTTCCAACGAAAATGCGGAGTACTGCAAATGGAGAGAGACGATATACCGATGCGGGACGGAGCCCGTACCGGCCTTGGTGCCGCTTGCTCTTGGCACGGTAGGCGCCGACGAGAACGGACAGTGGCTGATGCAGCATCTTTGGAAAGAAGGATGCAACGTGGCTAAACAGTACGGTGTGGATAACCTGTGGGAGGAACTGCAGAAAGAAATGGACAATGTTTCTTCCTGCTATAAGGACTGCTTCCCGCCGATGGCAGAGGATACCGAACTTATAAAGCGCCAGACAGAAGTGGGATATCTGAATTCCGTAGTCATCGATCAGGCAAAGGCAAAAGGTGTTCCGACTCCTGTTAATCAGGTGGTCCTGCGGCTGCTTCTGCTGAAACAGACACATTATAAAGAACTCGGTCTGAAATAAAAGTAAAGGCTCCCTCTTGAGGGAGCCTTTTTAAATTTATTCATATTGATCAGCCGACTACAGAAAAGTCAATATCGTCATCGGATCCGGATGAACTTCCGCCCGAATTGTCAGAACCGGATGAACCGGAACCTGAACCTGAGCCAGACGATCCGGTATCGCCGCTGCTGGAAGAGCCGCCGCTGCTGCTGGAAGAGCCACTGCCACTGCTGCTGGAAGATCCTCCGCCGCTGTAACTGGAAGATCCTCCGCCGCTGTAACTGGAAGAACCGCCGCCGCTGTAGCTGGAAGAACCGCCTCCACTATAGTTGGAGGAACCTCCTGTGGTAGTGGTTGTCTGCGTTTCGCTCGGTTCGGGTTCTTCCGTCGGAGTCACGGTATCTTCGACAGCCTTGAGTTCCTCGAGAGTCAAACCGGTTTCTTCCATTAGCCGAAGATCCATCTCGGCTTCCTTCGTGTTTTCACGATTTCCAGAACTTTCCGAGAGATAGTCGATATAGGCAACGCCGTCCATCCAGATCAGACACTCTTCCGTGTCGGTGAAGGGGAAGTCGTGTATCACTGCCGATGTGGCATCGGAGAAGAGCAGTTCCAGATCATAAGTGACGTCTTTATCATCTTCAAGTGCATAGTAGAGGACTCTGGCTTCGTTCTTTTTCATGGAGTCGCCGGCGCCCAAAAGGCTGGCGGAGAAATCCTCGTCGTTGCTGCTTTTTATACACAGATCGGAAATGACCTTTCCGGTCTTGTTTTTTAAGGTGACTGCAACATCACTTCCTGCTTTGATTCCGATGATCTTAAGATCGCTGTCGACCGAAGCCGACTGCTCTTCGGAAACCGTTTCCTCGGAAGTAATTCTTGCAGCATCCTTGCTGCAGCCGCAAAGGGCAAGACAGAAGGAAAGTATCAAGATCAGAATTACGGATTTTTTACTATTCATTGCAGATCCTTTCTTCAAGGCTGTATATATAAACCTGTAAATATAAATACTCTATCTATTGTAAGATATCATTTTCGCCATAAAAAGTAAACCCCATGTTATGTAAATTCATAGGAAACTTTTTCCCGAAGGATCAAAAGGTGAGAAATGAAAGAAAAGTTCACAATTGCTATCTTGAAATAAAGAACTATACCGTGTACAAATATAGATGAAGAAACAGAACGTTGAGGTGAAAATGTGAAAAAGCTGATATGTGGCATCGACCACGTCTGCATTAAATGTGTGGACTATGCGGAATATGAGAAGACCACAGATTTTTATAAGAACGTTCTCGGCCTGGAGGTGCTTCGCACCGGAGGGACCGAGGATGCCCCGAGCATCGTCTTCGATACCGGAGCCGGAGGAATCGAAATATTTACGGAAGCGGAAACGGATCTTCCTCAGGGAGCCATCCGGCACTTTGCACTTAGAACTGAGGATGTGGATGCCTGCGTGGATGCGGTGAGAAACGCGGGATATGAGATCACGACCGAACCGAAAAACATGGAACTGGAATGTGAACCGCCGGTTCCGATCCGAATCGCATTTTGCATAGGACCTGTAGGAGAAGAGATCGAGTTCTACCAGGTCCGTTCCAAGGAGGTAATCTAACATGTACGATGATCAGAGAAACAGAGGTTCTCAGAATAATGAGATCTATGTGAACGGAAGGCCCGTAAACAGCGCTCAGCAGCACTATTATGAATACGACGAAGGTTTCGTCAATGATGTGATGATCCGCTCGTTTATGTTCATGTTTATGGCGGTCCTTGTTACGGCAATCGTTGCTTTGTATACAGCGCAGTCCGGACTGTACCGGGTGATCTTTTCCAGCGGCTTTATGCTGATCGCTATTGTGATCGCGGAGTTTGCCTGTGTCATTTTCGCAGGAAAAGTAGTCGCTTCGAACAACGCACCCGCATCGACCGTGCTTCTGTTTACCTACAGTATTTTAAACGGTCTGCTGTTTTCATCCATCTTTCTGGCCTATAACATGCAGTCCATCGTAACGGTATTCTTTGTTACATCGGCAATGTTCGGCGTCACGGCAGCCGTAGGTGCTCTGACTAAAAAGAATCTGGCAAGCTGGGGCAACTATCTGTTCATGGGACTGATCGGAATCATTCTGGCCTCGCTGGTCAATATGTTCCTGAAATCAAGTTCTCTTGATTTTGCCATCAGCATCATCGGCGTGCTGCTGTTTGTAGGACTGACTGCTTTCGATACTCAGAAGATCAAGGCCATCGCTACGGATCTCAACGGCAGCTACAGCATGAATGTGCTGGGAATGTGGGGCGCTCTGGAACTGTATATGGACTTTATCAACCTGTTCCTTTATCTCCTTCGCATATTCGGCAGAAGAGATTAAGACATAATGAAAAGAAACACGGCCGTTCGGCCGTGTTTTTTGTTAAAGGGGACCTGATGCCCCAAGTATACTATTTTAAGGAAATATGGTATAATTATTCGATTTAAGCGTAGAAAGGAAAATCGAAATGAGCGTAAGGATATTGGCCGTCGGCGATGTCTGCGGCGAACCGGGACTGAACTTCCTGAAGGAACGGCTGAAAGCCTATAAAAAAGAAATGGATGTGCAGTTCTGTGTCGTCAACGGGGAGAATGCCAACGTGGTGGGGATCACTCCGAAGCAGGCCGATCAGATCTTTCATGCGGGAGCGGATGTTATTACCCTGGGAAACCATACTTGGACCCGCACCGAACTGAGGCCCTATCTTGATGAGAGAAACAGGATCCTGAGACCGGCCAACTGTGCACCGCAGTGCCCGGGCAGGGGAATCAATGTCTATAAAACGGATTTCGGAGATGTTTGTGTCATGAACCTTATGGGAAAATTCACCCTGGACACCAACACGGACAATCCGTTTGTCGTGGCGGAAGATTATTTTAATCAGATCAAGGAAAAAATCGTCCTTGTGGATTTTCACGCGGAAGGAACCAGCGAAAAAATAGCGATGGGATATTATCTCAACGGAAAGGCCAGCGCTGTATGGGGCACCCATACCCATGTGCAGACCTCCGATGCCTGCGTGCTGGATAAAGGAACGGGATATATCACGGATCTCGGCATGACGGGTGCGACGAAAAGCGTTATCGGTATCGATATCGACCAGTCCATCGGCAAGTTCTTCGGAGATCCCCCAGTAAGATACAATTCGGGAAAAGGGCCTTCCAAGATGGAGGGCTGCCTGTTTACGATCGACGAATCCACAGGCGAATGTATTGAAGCGGAAGGAATAAGACTTTTATGAGTGTACGAGTCCTACATGCGGCGGATCTTCATCTGGACTCTCCGTTTGAAGCTCTTCCTGCGGGAAAAGCCGCATTGAGACGACAGGAGCAGAGACTCCTGCTTTCCAGAATAGCGCAGACTGCAAAAGACACCGGCGCACAGGTGATGCTGCTGGCGGGAGATCTGCTCGATACGGGAAGTGCTTACAAGGAAACGACCCAGACGCTGATCGATATCCTCGGACAGATGAACATTCCGGTGTTCATCTCGCCCGGAAATCATGATTACTATACGGATCATTCACCCTACGCAAGAATGAATTGGCCGGATAATGTGCACATCTTCAGTGAACCCTATCTGGACTATGTGGATGTGGAAGAAATCGGTGTGAGGGTATGGGGCGCGGCATTTAACGAAAACAGAAGTGTCTCCATGCTGGAAAATTTTGAAGCCGAAAGGGAAGATGACATCATCAATCTCATGTGCATCCATGGGGAAGTGGGCAACGAGAAGAGCATCTACAATCCCATTACGGAAACACAGATCATGTGCAGCGGTATGAATTATATTGCCCTGGGACATATTCACAAGGAAAGCGGCCTCTGCCGTTCCGGCGACACCTATTACGCCTGGCCGGGATGCCCCGAGGGAAGAGGCTTTGACGAGACCGGAGAAAAGTATATTTATATTGCGGATGTTTCCGCCGATGACTGCAAACTCTGGAAGGCATGTGTCGCGATGAGAAAATACGAAAAGCTTTCGATCGCGTACAGCGGCGATGAGGACCTGATGTCTCAGCTGCCCGAAGAGACGGAAAACGATATCTACCGGCTTACCCTGACCGGGGAAACCGTTGAACAGCCGGATGTAAAAGCGCTGATGGAACAGCTTCAGGACCGGTTCTTTTCACTGCAGATCCTGGACAAGACGCGCCTGTCCAGAGATATCTGGGACAGTGCCGGCGATGATTCCCTGAGGGGACGGTTTCTGATCAAGCTGAAAGAGAGCTATGAACAGGCCTCTTCGGATGAAGAGAAGGAACTGATAGAAAAAGCGGCAAGGTGGGGTCTGGCCGCACTTGAAAATGCAGAGGAGGTGTCTCCTCTTGAAAATTAACAGAATGTCCGCTACCTTCGGAAAACTCGACAACGAGACGATGGAGTTTGAGGACGGACTGAATATCATCGTGCGTCCCAACGAAAGCGGGAAGAGCACGTGGTGCGCCTTCATCCGGTCCATGCTCTACGGAGTCAGCACTTCGGACAGAGCGAAAAACGGGTACATACCAGACCGCCAGAAGTATGCTCCGTGGTCCGGAAAACCCATGCAGGGAACCATGAATCTTACAAAAGAGGGAAAAGAGATCCTTCTTGCGAGAGGACCGGATATCCACAATGCTCCGATGCGGGATTTTCACGCCTATTATGCGGACACAAGCATACCCGTCGAAGGACTCAACGGCACCAACGCCGGAGAAAAGCTGGTGGGAGTGCCAAGAGAGGTCTTTACCAGAAGCGCCTTTGTCGGACAGGGAAATATCAGCGTGAATAACACCGCCGAACTGGAAAAGAGGATCCTGTCCATCGTTTCCACTGGGGAAGAGGATGTGTCCTATACGGAGGCTGACGCACGGCTTCGTATGTGGCAGAGAGAGCGGCGTTTCAGCGCAAAGGGAAAACTTCCGCAGCTGGAAAGCAGCATCTCGGACTATAACCAGAAACTCAGATCCATGCAGGATGATCTTACCGAAGCGGACAGCCTGCAACAGAAACTGGATCAGGTCCAGAATAAGATCGGGGAACTGGAACAGGAGCTCGATCAGAGCCGTGAGACCTGCCGGAAAGAGGCTGAAACAGAGCTTAAAAACGCGGAAGAATCGCTGAAAAAGAAAACAAACGACTATGTGAATCTCAGCGGAAAGGCAAAGGCGGATCAGGCAACGCTCCGGCTGAATGTGCTGGACGGATCGGACCCGGATGAAGTGGCCTACATCGCGGAGGAAGATACGGAAAGGGCCGCCTATCTCCATGAACTGCAGGAAGACCGCGGAAATATCATCCTGCCGATCGTGGCGGCGGTACTGACCGTGATCTTTCTTCTGATCGGGCTTCAGTTTACCAAATATGCCTATATCGGAACGGGAATCTTCGCTGTGCTGACCATTATCGCGCTGATCGCGTTTCTTCGTAAGCGGCAGGAGGCTGATGAAGCCTATGATGAGCGAATGGAGATCCTGGCAAAATATCAGGTGCATGACGAAGAGGATATCTATCTTGCGGTGGATGAGTTCCTTTCGCTTTATGTTACGGCCAACGCCGCCGAGGAGGAGACCAAAGAAGCCTACGAGGCTATGGAAAAGGCTCGTGAAGACCGAGAAAATCTGGAAAAAATATTGCTCTCCGGTGAAAACAGTACGGACGAAGGAGAAAATTCGCTGCAGCTGAATCACTCCCTGAGTACGGCAAGACAGGACCGGGACCGTATCGCGACGGAACTTGCCCTCGTCCGGGGAAGGCTCATGTCCTACGGAGACCCGCTGGTCATGAAGACGGAGATCGAGCATATGGAAGAGGAAAGGATCCGCCTTCAGCAGGACTATGATGCCATTGCGATCGCGGTGGATGCTCTCCGAGACGCCGATGCGGAAGTTCAGAGCCAGTTTACGCCGAAACTCGGAGCCTGTGCGGCGGAATACCTGTCCTTTATGACGGACGGGAAATACGACGGACTTTATATCAACAAGGATTTCAGTGTGCAGACCGGAAATTCCGAGGAGAGCGTTATGAGACGTTCCGAATTTCTCAGCGCGGGCACCGTAGATCTGCTGTATCTTGCGGTACGACTGGCCGTGTGCAAGATCGCCATGCAGGAGGAAGATCCCTGCCCGCTGATCTTGGACGATCCTTTCGTCAATTTTGATGCGGAGCGGGAACGTCAGGCCATGAAGCTTCTGGAGAAGCTGGCGGAAGACCGGCAGATCATTCTGTTCAGCTGCCGGGAGATAAACCTATAATCCATAAAATCAAAAACAGCGGTATTTCTGTTAAGGATGGAAATGCCGCTGTCGTTATCGAAGAGAGGAGCAAAATCAATGACACGGATTGAAGCTGAAAAAATATACAGGAGTACGGTAAAAAGGCTTCTGGCTTTCGTCTATGTAAATTTCCTGACCTCCTGGGATACGGAAACGGAAGCACCTGCCGGTGCCATGGAGCTGGAAGGACGGCAGTTTTCGACTCTTGCCGAGATCGAATATGAGATCCAGACCGCCCCGGAGTTCTGTGAGGCGGTGGAGCAGCTGTATGAAGAAAGAGAATCTCTGGACCCGGTGCTGAAGCATGAGATCCAGGAACAGCACAAGGAAATCGACAAGATGAAACGGATCCCCAAGGAAGAATTCGCGGCTTACCGGGAGCTGCTGGCAAAGGCGTATCCTGCCTATGTGGATGCAAAGCAGAATAACAAATACGAAGATTTTGCTCCGGTGCTGGAAAAGATCGTAGAATACAACAGAAGGCTTATGGGATGGCTCGAAAAAGAGGATCGCAAAGGCTATGATGTCCTGCTTGATATGTATGAACCGGGAAGCACACAGAAAGAGTATGACGAGTTTTTCGACCTTCTGAAAAAAGAGATCGTGCCGCTGGCACAGCAGGTGGATAAAATAGATCTGCCCTATGATTTCGGATTCGGAGAGCTTGAATACGATGTGGAGCGCCAGAAACAGTTCTGCGAATATATGCGGGATGTCATGTGCGTAGACCGCAACTACAGTATCATGATGGAAAGCGAGCATCCGTTTACCACCGGATTCGGAACGGACGACATCCGTATTACAAATCACTACTACCCGAATGCCTTCGTTTCTTCCATCTTCTCGGCGATCCATGAAAGCGGACACGGACTGTATATGGCTCAGTGCGACAAGGCACTCAACGATACTCTGTCCGGAGATGGTGCCAGCATGGCAATGCATGAAAGCCAGTCCAGATTCTATGAAAACATGATAGGAAGAAGCCCCGCTTTCTGGGAAGCTCACTACGGAAAACTCAAGGAGACGTTCCCTGAACAGCTTAAAGGGGTGAGCGAAGAAGCGTTCGTTCATTTTATCAATCAGGCAAAGTTCTCCTTTATCCGAACCGAGGCCGATGAACTGACCTATCCGCTGCACATTATGCTTCGCTACGACATAGAAAAGAAGCTGATGGAGGGAGACCTCCACGTAAACGAACTGCCTTCGTACTGGAACAGCCTTTTCAAAGAGTATTTCGGACTCGTTCCGGAGACGGACAGCGACGGGGTGCTGCAGGATGTCCACTGGGCAAGCGGAGATTTCGGATATTTTCCGACCTATGCACTGGGCTCGGCCTATGCGGCACAGTTTTACCATAAGATGAGTTCGGACTTCGATATCGATCAGGCGCTGAGGTCCGGAACCACGGAAGAGATCAACCGCTGGCTGAAGGAAAAGGTCCACCGGTTCGGAGCGTCGAAATACCCCAAGGAGATCCTGGAGTATGCCACAGGGGAGACCTTCAATCCGAGATACTATGTGGATTACCTGACGGAAAAGTATACGAAATTATATAAGCTCTAAGAAGAAAGCCTTCGGATCCGCTCCGAAGGCTTTTACTATGATCAAATTGTCAGACGACCTGGAAGGTATAGAACTTTAAATAGGCCGTTTCCGGGGCATTCCAGGCAATGGGGTGATCGGGCGCCTGGTGGCGCTGCTCGATCTGGCGAAGAGTGACCTGGGCGTCTTGGGCGGCTGAGGCAAGCATTTTTTCGAACAGCTCGTCGGTCATGAAGTGAGAGCAGGAGCAGGTGGCCAGATAGCCGCCCCGCGGCAGAAGCTTCATGGCTCTGTAATTGATGTCTTTGTATCCGCGCGCCGCGTTTTTGACGGTGGAAGAGCTTTTGGTGAAGGCCGGGGGATCGAGGATGATGAAATCCCAGCTGCGCTCCTTGTTTTTGAGTTTTTCCGTCAGGAAATCAAATACATCCGTACAGATAAAATTGATGTCGGCATCATTGAGTTCGGCATTATGCTGCGCCGTGGAAAGGGCATCTTTCGAGATGTCCAGTGCGGTCACATTCCTGGCGCCGTTCAGACTGCAGTTGAGGGCAAAGGAACCGGTATGCGTAAAGCAGTCCAGAACGCTTTTGCCCCGGGCCAGTTTTGCGGCGGCCCGGCGGTTGTATTTCTGGTCGAGAAAAAATCCGGTTTTCTGACCGTCGATATAATCCACATCATAGCGGACATTATTTTCCGTAATGGTGACATGCCCTGTACCGGAACCGCAAAAGAATCCCTTGCCAAGCTGGAGACCTTCTTTCTCGCGGACGGCCACATCGTTTCTTTCATAGATGCACTGGATGTCCATACCGTATTCCTTAAGAATATCTAGCAAAAGATGAAACAGGGTCTCTTTAATCAGTTCCGTTCCCAGGCAGAGGCACTGCGTGACCAGTACATTTTCAAACCGATCCACCGTCAGGCCGGGGATGCCGTCGGCTTCTCCGAAAATCAGCCGGCAGGCGTTCAGATCGCTTCCCATGACGGTCCTGCGGTAATCGACGGCATAACGCAGACGTCTTTCCCAGAAAGATTCATCGAAACGGTCGTTGGTATTCTGACTTAATATGCGGACACGAAGCTTTGAATGATCGTTAATAAAACCGCTGCCGAGCCAGCGACCCTTTGGGGAGATCACATCCACGATATCGCCGTTTTCATAGCTTCCCAGCACATCGGTGACCTCGTCACTGTATACCCAGGGGTGATGCTCTTTGAGTGCGCGCTCTGCTTTGGCGGTCACACATACCTTGATAAAAGGTCTTTGATCCATTAGAGATCCTCCACGTTCAGAAATTAAACGAATTTTAAGGGCGGGGAAGAGGAATCCCTCTTCAGTGTCCCTTCCATAGTTTGTCATGCCATTTGTTTGCGTACATCACGGATAACCTGCCGTAGACGACGTCACAGAGAAGGAACGTGATGCATCCGAGAATACAGAGGACCGCGAAAAAGCCAAGCGTAAACGTGCTGGCTTCCTCCGTCACACTCTCGATCCCGACGAGAAACAGCATAACGGCATAAGCTGCGGCTGTCGCGGCAATGAAGATGATCAGCTTGGTAGTGATCGACAGTGCCTTGGGCCGGATCCGGGTAAGGGCGGGCCGAGCTATGGGGTACCAGCCCAGAAAGAGAAAGAAAAAGGCACTTTCCTTGTCCGGAGACAGCAGCAGACTTAAAACGGCGATCACCAGATAGAGCATGACCGAGGTTCCCGTCCCGTATTCATAAAGGATGGGAATAAGAACGACGGATGCCACAATCGGACCAAGATAGGTTCCGATCTGAATCACTCCGCACAGGATCATGATAACGACGGCAAGAGCCGCCAGTACTCCGCACAGGGCAATCTTGGCGGCAGAAGAATGATAAGTATTTTTCATAACGGTACGATTATAGCGCCATCCGGAATCCCATGTAAAGAGATAAAAATTACAGCTGCAGAAATGCAGCTGTAATTTGATGAACTTATGACACAGAGCAGAGGATTACAGTTCCCGTTCCTGCTCCAGTTCCTGTTCCTGTTCCTGTTCCTGTTCTTCCTGACGTTTTGCGCGGGCATTTGTATCGATGGTATCCCGGAATACGAAAAACCGGTCCCACAGATATTCCAGCACAAAATTGCAGACCATATTGATGGCGGTGACCAGAAAATCGTTCCAGCCGAGATCTTCGGCAAGGAAATTTCCGATAATGGTCGAAGCGGGTGTAAATACAAGATAGAACAGCGCGACCTTCGCCATGGCGACCGGCACGTTGTTTGCAGACTGGAAAGTATACTGCCTGTTGAGCGTAAAATTCCAGATGACGGAGCATACCAGCGCAATCAGATATTTAGGCCAGTAGTTCCAGCCGGGGAAAAGCAACTGCAGAAGAGAGAATACACCGATTTCGATCAGTCCGGCGGAAATGGAAAACAGGGTGAATTTTATTGTCCGCATGAGTTCTTTCTTATTATTAGTGTCAGCCATTTAATTGCCCCCTCCTTAATGCATGATCATGCATTGTTGGCTGATGCCAGAGCTGCATAACACTTCTTGTTGGAATTATACAGCTGCTTGAATACCTCATAATATTTGTCATATTTGAGCTTTTTGGAGGAGTCAGGGGTAAATACCTTCTGAGCCGGCAGCATATCGCGGACAGAATCCATATCCGGAAGAAGTCCGAGCCCCACAGCAATCAGAGCGGCAGCGCCGAAGGAACCTGCGTCCTGCGGGCGATCACCCACCTCAATGGTGCGGCCGGTGATGTCTGCAAGGATCTGGCAGGTAACATCCGACAATGCTCCGCCGCCGGAGAAACGAATAACTTCCGAAGTCTTGGTCTTTTTGTCCTGACACTCCAACATCCATCTCATATGATAGCATACTCCTTCGAGAACTGCACGGATAAGATGAGTTTTTCCGGTGTCGAGCGTAATGCCGAAGAACATTCCGGAAGCGTCCGGATCTTCGAAAGGACAGCGGTTCCCGTGGAGCCAGGGAGTAAACAGAACGCCGCCGGCACCGGGCTCGATGTCTTTTACGCTTTCGGTCATATAGTCATAGAGATTGACGCTTTTGGTTTCGGGATCCGCATTTCCGATATGGTGCTGATCAAGGTAGACTCCGATCTCATCGAGAGCCAGATGATCCCGGACCCATTCAAGACATTTGCCGGCTGTTTCCATTTCAGCAAAGTAATTGAACAGATCTTTCTGGGCACCGACGATCGCGGCGATCATGCTCTGTATATCTACCATGGGTTTTGTTACTACCGTGGAGACCCAGCCGGAAGTGCCGCTGTAAATATGAGTATGGCCGCCGGATACGCAGCCGGAGCCGACCGCGATCAGAGAGGCATCGCCGCCTCCGCCGAACACCGGAGTGCCGGCGCACAGGCCGAGCTCTTCCGCCGCGGTATCGGTCAGAGGACCGATGTTGTCCGTGGAGGAAACAATCTCGGGAAGGTGATCCATATTGACGCCCAGCATGCTGCAGATCTTCTGGGACCAGCATTTCTTGCCGTTGCGGGGATCGTAGATCAGTGTTGCATAGGCGCTGTCTTCCGTCATGGTAAGACGACCTGTGCATCTGCCGATCAGATAGTCTTTAACGTCGAGCCATTTCGCAACACGCTTGAAATTTTCCGGCTCATGCTTTTCTACCCATTTGTATTTCCACACGGGGTCTTTTACGCTCAGAGGCGCGGCGCTGGTGATCTTAAGGCAGGTGAGAACCTTGGACATGTTGCCGCCGGCAATCTGTACGCCGGTGCCCATGATCTCCTTGAATTCCTCCCGCGCTCTCTGATCCATGTAGCTCATGGGTCTTCGTACGGGAACCCCGTTTTCATCCACCAGAACAAGTCCCTGCATCTGGGAACAGAAGGAAATTCCTTCAATGCTTTTCGGATCGATAGAATGATTGTGGAGCAGCGATTTTGTGGTCAGGCACATAGCCTCCCACCATTCATCTGCTTCCTGCTCTGCACCGCCGTCTTCCATGGTATACAGATTGTACCCCATGTTTTCTGAGCAGAGCTCGCGAATCTGACTTTCCACCTCGAACAGACAGGTCTTGATGCCGGTCGTACCGATATCATATGCTAGAACATAATGCATGCGCTTCACTCCCTCTCGCACGATCACGTGCTTCCGTTTAATCTGTTATCCCAAGGGCGGACTTGAGAAAACCGATCAACTGTTCTTCTACTCTCTTATCATGATCTTCTTCAAGAATATCGCTTCCGCAATAGATCTTGAATCTCTCTTTGTAATATGCGCAGCTGTAGGAAAAATGGAGCATCATCAGAAGATTGTCGAAAAAGAATGCGAACATGGACGGATCGGTGATCGTTGTTGCGATCCCGTCCTTCTGCGCCTTCTCAATCAGCTCCGAATAGGTTTTTGCGGTGATGCCTTCGATCTTTTCAGAAAGCATCCTGGCCGTTTCGGGATCTTCTTCTTCCGTGAGACGATGGTACATTCGTATACATTCCTCATGGGAACGGGAAAATTCCAGGGACGCTCTGATAAGAGCGCGGGTCCCGTCTTCAAAATCCTCTGCGGAGGAAAGGACGTCGCCGATCACCTCGGAAAGAAGAGACAAGCTCTGTTCCAGACAGGTATGGAACAGAGCTTTTTTGTCTGGATAGTATTTATATATGACTCCCACACTGACCCCGGAGGCCGATGCGATGGAACTGATGCGGGCATCCATTCCGTGATCGGCAAAAGCCTTCGTAGCTTCCAGCAGAATCGTTTCCTGCTGCGCCTGTGTCAGTTTCTTTAACATCAAGGCACCTTTACTTTATTTGTTCTTTAATTTTGAATATTTGCGCTGATAAACGACATGCTCCAGCAGTGCCGCAACGCGGTTGACAGGTTTTGCATGTTTTGTCTTGGAAGCATATCTTGCCGCAAGACAGCCTTTTTCGAGGACCATGCAGACCGCTTCCGCTTCATCCAGATCCGGACCGAAGCAAAGTGCACCCTGCCCGCGGACCAGAACGGCACTTCTTCCTTTGAGCTTGTCTTCCAGCTTGTCGCTTCCCGCGCTTGCCTTCACACAGCGCACCGTCGGCCCGGCAATCTGAGCCATGTCGTCCACATAGGGAAGGACGGTCCGACCTCTCTTGGCCGCGCGCATGATTGCAGGGGAGGTGCAGAGAACCATCGCTCCTGCCTCCACTTTTTCCTGAATGCCGTCATAGGCACCGGTATCAAGGACTTTCCAGGAAGCATCGCTGCTTTCTTCAATGGAATCTTTGGTCCTGGCCTTGTAGACTTCCTTTGCCAGCTCTTCCAGTGTGAAAGCGATCTGGAAGGTATCATCCATCGCGGAGCCGAAACATACCGCTCCGTGATTTTTCATCAGGACCGCTTTGCTGTCCGGGGAGCTCTCGGCGGCGGCACGAACGTTTTCCTGAAGTTTTTTCGTGCCGGACAGTCCGTATTCGGCACACGGTACCGTAGGACCGAGAACGACGGAATACTTGCTGCTGTAGTCCTGGATGGGCTTTCCGGCTACGCTCAGTGCGGTGGCATAGCTCTGATGCGTATGGATGATAAATCCCGCATCGGGGTGCACGCGGTAGATAGCCGCATGCATTCCTTTCTCGCTGGAAGGCTTGATGCTGCCGTCCCAGGAGGCATCCGCGATATTTACAGTAACGATCTCATCCGGGGTAAGGGAGAGATAGTCCCTTCCGCTGGGGGTGATGACGAACTGAGTATCGGAGATGCGGGCAGATATATTTCCCCAGGTTCTGGCGATCAGTCCGGAATTAGTAAGCACTTTTCCGGCTTCCACCACCTGTTTTTTGATTTCAAGAATATCCATAAGATTTATTTCTCCAGCTTGCCGCATTTTGAGAAGACTCTGTCAAAGCGGGAAAGAACGTCGTCGATCATCGCTTCGTCGTAAGCGGCACTGGTATAAAGACGGCTTCCTGCAAGAGTGATGATGCCTTCGGCCATGTAGGCAGCTCCCATGTGCTCCATCTCTTTCTGACGGATGCCGGTCTGTTTGAGAACATTGGGGATCTCCCAGGGCTTTTTGAGGTTGACCGCGAAGTGCATGGTTCCGGCATTGTCCAGATGGCAGATGCTGCCCTGGTTGAATGCAACGAACGGAAGATTGTATTTTGCGATCAGCTGCTGCAGACCCTCGGTAAGACGATCACCCATACGGCCGGCTTTTTCGCAGGCGTTGGTTCTTTCGATTTCGCAGATCGCGGTATAACCGGCCACGCAGGAGATAGGAGTGGCAGCCATGGTGCCGCCGCAGAGAGCCTTGGAGACCTTCTTGCCGGAGGAGTCCAAACCGGCACCCAGATGAGCCATGCAGTCCTTGTGGCCGCCGACGCCGCCTGCACCGGGATAACCGCCGGCGATGACTTTGCCGAAAATGGTCAGATCCGGATCGACGCCGAAGAATCCCTGCGCGCCGCTGGTTCCGATCCTGAAGCCGGTGACGACTTCATCGAAGATCAGCAGAGCACCGTATTTGTGAGCAAGCTCCTCGCATCCTTTGACAAATTCCTTGGAGACAGGGCGGGTTCCGCTTTCGGGGCCGACAGGCTCTACATATACCGCAGCTGTACCGCCGAAGTGCTCATTCATTTTGAGCTTTTTCTCGAGATCTTCAAGATCATTGGGGAAGAATTCATCGGTGTGGCGGAATACGAAATTCGGAACGCCCTTGGACATCATGCCGCGGGTGCCCGGAACACGGATGCCGTAGGCAAGCTGATCGGACCAGCCATGGTATGCGCCGCCCATTTTGAGAATGTTCTTTTTGCCGGTCTTCAGACGGGCGATTCTGGCAGCACACATGCAGGCTTCCGTACCGGAACCGAGCATGCGGAACATTTCCACGGAGGGAACAAGATCGGAGATCTTCTTTGCCAGCTTGTATTCATACTCATGGAAAAGACCGGTGCTGGGGCCGCAGGTGTTGAGAAGATCGATGACGGCATCGCGTACGACGGGCATGTTGCTTCCGAGTACGGTAGGTCCTCCGGCCTGAAGAAGGTCATAATACCAGTTGCCGTCGAGATCGTAGAGTTTGGCGCCTTCCGCTTTCGTAATCACGATCGGGAAGGGATAGTTGAAGGCAAGATTGTGCTGCACACCGCCGGGAATGACCTCTTTTGCTTCTGTGATCATTGCCTTGCTCTTGCTGCATTTCTTTTCAAAATACTCCTCTTCGTACTCTTTGAGAGCATCTTTCTTGATCGAATAGACGGGTTTGCGGATCAGTTCATCGAGCTGTTTTGTGACAGCCTCGGCGTCCAGGTAACGATCTGCGTCAATTGCAAAACCATTGTAAGCCATGTGTAAGTCCTTTCCGGCGTTGTCTCGCCATCTGTTATTTTTTAGACGTGAATGAAGATTCACGAGATGATTAAAGTATATCATAGAATACTTAGAAATCAACAAAATTCGATAAAATAGATGAAATTTACGGCGCGGGTTCGGGGGAGGGGCCCGATTTGGCGGATGTTCTGTACTCTTTTGGGGTCAAACCGGTGATCTGACGAAAGACGGAGGTGAAATAGCTCTGGGAACTGAACGCCAGCATGTGACTGATGTGACTGATGGAATAATCCGAGTATTTGAGCAGATATTCCGCTTCTTCGATCTTTGACCGGTTGATAGCGGCCGTCAGCGTCTCTCCGGTTTCTTTATGAAACAGCCAGGAGAGATATTTCTTCGTCAGCTTTGTCTGTGCGGTCAGATCGCTGAGAAGGATCTTCTGATGAGTATTCTTTTTAATGTATTTCATACATTCCTTAACAGCGGGGCTGTAGGCTGGAGTGCTGTCCTGTCGGGCTCTTTTTACGCGCTGGGTGAAATCCAGAGCCATGTCTTCATTGAGCCTGGACAATTCAAGCACGTCATTGCATTTTTCCATTTTCCGGATGTAGACATCGCTGAGCGTAAAGGCAGTCTCCTCGTCGAGACCTCCTTCGATGGCATAGCGGGTCACCAGTGTGGTATTTGAAATCCCGGCATAGAACATCTGTTTGAGAGGTTCTGCGGACAGCCTGCCGTAGGTGGTCTCCGGAAGAGCCTGATAAGCGGATCTGAGAAGAACGGGGTCACCCAGCCGGACACAGTCCAGAATGGCAGTCTCGTGAAGATAGGGACTGTGGATCAGAATGTCTTCATGATTTTCGAACATTTCAAAGACAAAATCGTCCTGCATCGATTCGGAGCCTCTGGTGTCGGCGGCAAAAAAATCATCTGGATCCTGTCCGAAGAAAAGGATCAGAGTTTCCGCCAGAGAACGGATCTTCGAATACTGGGACATCGTCGGCAAATAGCGGAGGACTTCCAAAGCGTCACGTCCGGAAACACCGCGCATAAATTCCAGCTTTCGAAGATCGGAAAGATCGCGGCAGGCCGAAAGCAGGATCGGACCGATCACCACATGGGAGATCTCCGGATCGCTCAGAAGAGGAGAAAACTTTAGACAGATCGTCTGAGCATCCTGATGCACAGCAAAGCGCTCCGAAGAGCGATTTATACAGAAATACGCAGTATAAATTTCAAGCCGGGAAAGCAGGGAAGCGCTGCTTTTCGGTAGGTTGCAGAACCGGATCCCGCACTGATCGTCCAGTATCCAGACGGGAGCTCCGCTGAATTTATAGAAGGAATGAAGAAACTGAACTTGCTGTTCGGTCATGATAAGAACGCCTTTCGTAGTGGAATGCACCGAGAATACTCTACTCAAAGTTTAGCAATTTAAAGTTCAAAAAACAAGAAAATTTGATAAAAATAAGGATAAATTGATATTACTTTCAAACGGTCGTCAATATAATAAATCTAAGAAAGAAAAAGATGGAGACAAAATGGAATGAATAAAGAGTATCTGTCGAAGGCGTCGTCACTGGTAAGCCAGATGACGGCCGAAGAAAAGGCGGGAATGCTTTCCGGTTTTGATACCTGGCATACCAAGGCTGTCGAGAGACTGGGCATCGATGAGATATTTTTATCGGACGGACCTCACGGACTGAGAAAGCAGACCGATACGGGAGACAATCTCGGCATCGGAGAGAGTGTTCCAGCGGTATGTTTTCCGTCGGCCGCGGCCGCTGCCTGCAGCTTTGACCGGGACTTGGTTTCTGAAGTGGGACAGGCCATCGGACAGGAATGTGCTGCGGAAGAGGTATCGGTCATCCTCGGACCCGGAGTCAATATCAAGCGGAATCCGCTGTGCGGACGCAATTTCGAATATTATTCGGAAGACCCGGTGGTAGCCGGAGAGCTGGGATCGGCAATGATCCGGGGGATCCAGAAAACAGGGACCGGAGCCTGCCTTAAGCATTTTGCCGTCAACAATCAGGAAAAACGGAGGATGACGATCAACGCGATCGTGGATGAACGGGCGCTGAGGGAAATCTATCTTCGGCCCTTTGAGATCGCGGTAAAGAACTCCTCTCCGATGACGGTGATGGGATCCTATAATAAAATAGACGGGACCTACAGCTGTGAAAATCCGAAGCTCCTGACGGAGATCCTGAGAGAAGAGTGGGGCTATGAAGGAACGGTCGTCTCGGACTGGGGAGCCGTCCATGACCGGATGCTTGGCGTGAAAACGGGGCTGGATCTGGAGATGCCCGGCAACGAAGGGTTCAATGACCGGAAAGTACTGGTTGCCCTGCAGGAAGGTTCTCTGTCGGAAGAGGAACTGGATAAGACCGTGACCCGTGTCGTGGCATTTGCTCTGGAGTGCATGGATCTGCGAAAGGGAAATTTCAGCTACGATAAAAAAGAACACCATGAACTTTCAGCAAAAGTGTCCGCCCGGTGCGCGGTGCTGCTGAAAAACGAGGGCCTCCTTCCCGCAAAGGCCGAAACGAAAGCCGCAGTGATCGGGGAATTTGCGGAAAAACCCCGGTATCAGGGAGCTGGCAGTTCGAAGATCAACCCGATCCAGGTGGATATTCCGCTGGAGATCATGAAACAACGGGGAATGGTTTTCAGCTATTCACCCGGATACAGACTCAAATGGAAACGCGGAGAAAAAGGTTCGGAGAAAGCAGCCGAGCAGAAGAAACTGGTGGAAGAGGCGGTAGCCGCGGCCGCGGAAAGTGAGATCGTCTATCTGTTCGCCGGCCTACCGGAGGGATATGAGACCGAAGGCGTGGACCGGGAGGACATGAAGATCCCGGAAGAGCAGAACGAGCTTATCGAGGCTGTCTGCGAGGCAAATCCCAAAACCGTCGTGATACTTATGGGCGGAGCTCCGATGGAACTGCCCTGGTTCGATAAGGCCGGAGCCGTGCTGATGATGTATCTCGGAGGAGAAGGAATGGCGAGCGCGCTGGTAAAGCTTCTGCTGGGAGAACAGTCTCCGTCCGGAAAACTGGCCGAGACCTGGCCGATGAAGATCGAAGATGTTCCGTCATATCACTATTTCCCCGGAGATCAGCTGAACGTGCAGTATCGGGAGTCCATCTATGTGGGATACCGGTATTATGGAACCGCCGGAAAGAAAGTGAGATTTCCCTTCGGATTCGGACTGTCCTATACGAGCTTTGAGTATTCTTCCGTCCGGGTTGAGCAGAAGGATAAAAATACCTTCAGGATCACTGTGGATGTCGAAAATACAGGAGAGTTTGCCGGATACGAAACGGTATTCCTATTTTCTTCGCATGACAGCGAAGGGCAGTATTTCCCCGGAAGGGAACTGAGGGATTTCAATACCTGTGGACTGCAGCCTGGAGAAAAGAAGAAGCTGGAGTTTTCTATTACAGACAAAGATCTTGCCTACTATGATATGTCGCAAAAGAGATGGATTACAGAGACCGGAACATATGATATGATAATAGCATCATCGGCAGACGATCCGGGAATCGTGATGCCGATCGAGATAGAGGGAGAGAAAATTCCGGAATCGGATTTGAAGCAGAAGGCGCCGCTGTATTTCAGTGTGCCGGACGGTGAACTGAGGATTCCGGACGAGCAGTTCGAAGCGGTCTACGGTAAGAAATTACCGGAGAGAGTAGACCGGATAGAAAGACCGTATCTGCCGGAGCATACGCTGGAACAGGTGGGGCATACTTTTGTGGGAAAGATCCTCAATAAATATGCCGACAAACTGGCGGCGGAAGTTTCCAAGGCGGAAGAAGGCCAGGAAGGAATGATGGCGGCGGCCATGAAGGAGATGCCGTTTTTCGCTCTGGCGGCTTCCGGCGGCGACATGTTTCCGGAAAAAATGGAATTTGCCCTGCTGGAGCTTCTGAACGGGCATTTGATCAAAGCGGTCAGGGAACTGCTGAAAAAGTAATTTATTAAATTTTTATGAGGAGGGAAATGAATGAAGAAGAGAATTGTGTCGATCTTGCTGGCTGTCTGCCTTTTGTGCAGCATCTCATCCGTGACCGTTCTTGCTGCGGGATTCTCGGATACCAAGGGACACTGGGCAGAATCCGCAATCGACCGATGGGCTTCACTGGGACTGGCCGGCGGCTATGAAGATGGAACGTTCCGGCCGGATGATGTGCTGATAAGAGGAGAGCTTGCGGCACTGATCTCCACGATGCTGGGCCTTTCGGAACAGGCCGAAAACCGGTTCGGCGATCTTCCGGCGGATGCGTGGTATACCCCGTATGTGCTTAAATGCGTACAGGCGGGCATCATTGGAGGTACCGAAGTCGGAGCCGAACCCGAAGCGACGGTCACCCGTGAACAGGCTTCCGTCATGTTTGCCCGAGCTTTCTGCATCTCCGGAAAAGAGGGACGGACATCCTTTGCCGACGATCAGGATATCAGCTGGTGGGCCGTCCATGACGTGAAGGCCATGGCAGACCGTACCATCGTTGTCGGTATGGGCGATAATATGTTCTGTCCGCAGGAGCCGCTTACCAGAGCGCAGGCGGTCACGATCCTCAGCGCTGCGGTCTCCGCTTACACTAAACAGGCCGATTCCAGCCTGACAGCGGATAACAGCGGGATCACTCTTGTTGCGGCACCCGGAGTAACGGTGACGGGAAAAGCACAGGACGTTCTGGTCGCACCCGGCGCCAGCAACAGCGAAGTGCGCCTGGAAAACTGTGATGTCAACGGGAATCTTACCGTCAATGCACCCGGCTGCACGGTGATCCTGGCCAACGGAACTTCCGCACCGAACAGATCCATTACGGATTATGCGGTGGGTGCAAAGATCATCGAGGAAAGCGAACAGAAGGACACCATCTATTCACTGCATGACAATTACTACGCGGTGAGATCCGCCGCTACCGACAAATACGTCAAAGGCGGAAACGGCGTTTACACGGTAGACGGAGAGACCAAGTCTCAGGGCGAGAAATTTTATTTCAAGGCTGCGGGACTCGGGGAGTATATTCTCTATGACAGCGCAAGCTGCTTCGTTTACGTCAGCGGCAGCGGAAATGTTGTGAGAAACCAGAATCTCGAAGACAATATCATCTGGAAGGTCGAAGAGCAGAAGGACAACACCTTCAGTCTCTACAGTGAAGTCGTTAACAAGTATCTGGCGGTTTCCGGAGATTCCCTGGTCACCGTGGATTCCGTTACGGATGAGGCGAGGTTCTACTTTGACAAGGCCACCGGAAACAATCCGTATCCGGAAGCGGATACCAATGTGACGATCACGGATGCAAACGGCAATGAAGTCGACTGGAGCGAAGCGCTTGCCAGACCGACTTCCGGCCAGAATGTGGTGGGCTATATGGATACCCATCTGCATTCGAACCACAACCTGGGATCCGGCGAAGTCGTCTTCGCGGGTTCTACGTTCTCGAAGCTCGGAATTCTGGATGCTCTGTCCGACTGCTCTGATGTACATGGTGTCGGCAGCGCATATGATGTGTGGGGCAAAGTCGTGGACGGCGCCGTCACACACGATACCTCCGGCTATCCGGACTTCAATTACTGGCCGACGGCTTTCAGCACCAACCATCAGCAGTGCTATTACAAGTGGCTTGAAAGATCGTTCCTCGCAGGCCAGAGAATATTCGTTCATCAGTGCGTCAACAATGAGACCCTGGGTCAGGTAACAAATCTTCTTCCGCCGTACAAAAACGGCAGAACGGATGATATGGAGATCGTAAAAGTACAGATCCAGAATCTCTATGACGAGCAGGACTATATCGATGCGCAGTGCGGCGGACCGGGCGAAGGATGGTTCCGGATCTGCACCAGCGCCTCGCAGGCCAGAGACGTGATCAGTCAGGGCAAAATGGCCGTATTTATCGGTATCGAGGTCGATACGATCTTCGGCTGTGAAGAAGATTATGTCGGAGAGTACAACAACGGCCAGATTTCCAAAGAGACCTGTGATGCGGCTCTTGCAAACATCGAGTCTCAGATGGATGAACTGTACGGCATGGGCGTAAGAAGCTTCTTCCCAATCCATGCAATGGATAACGGCTTCGGCGGAACACAGGTCTATCAGGGCCCCATCTTCGAAGTCATGGAATACATGCAGCGGCAGGAAGTCTTCAGTGAGGAATCTGCGGACAACCCGAGAGTTTATTACAAAGAATACCCGGCTGCACTAAATCTTGAAGAAGGATCCAACGGCGTTCAGAATACCAAAGGACTGTCAGAGACCGGCGAATGGCTGATCCATAAGATGATCGAAAAGAAGTTCCTCATTGAAGTGGATCACCTCAGCGATAAGTCCTTCAACAAGATTCTGGATATCTGCTGGGAGGAAAAGTATCCCGGAATCATAGCTTCTCATACCAGGATCCTGGATATGTTCGATCCGGAAGACGAGGCGTGGGAACAGATGGATATTCCGAGGATGATCAAGATCCTCCAGCTCGGCGGTATCGTGTCCTGCATGGCCATTGAAACCGTCAACGGACATCAGATCTGCGTCTCGGATTATCTGGAGTTCATGATCAATCTGTCCAATCAGAACAAGGGCAAGGCGGGAACCTCCGCAACAATGTATAATTCGAATTACGAAAATTACGGAGGACCGTATGAAGTTCCGACCAGCTGGTACAGCACAAACAGTGAAAGCTGGGATGACCTGATCCTCGGCGTACCTTACGGAACCGACGTCAACGGAGCCTGCATGCTTCCGACACTGGAAGAATCCGGCGACGAATACACACCGGTCAATTATGATGACGGAAGCTTCGGCGCACTGCATGACGGCGTCTATTCCTCTAAAGTCGCCAATGTCCGTTTCGACCGTCAGACGACCGGCAATCGGAGCTTCGACATCAATGGGGATCGCGCGGTCGCTCATTACGGACTGATCCCCGATCTGCTTCAGCTGCTCTCGTCGCGCCCCGACAGAGTGAATCTGGATGCCACCTTCAATTCGGCGGAGGCGTATCTTAGAATGCTCGAAAGAGTAGATAAGTACAGTGATACCTACCCGAGCAGAGATCCTTCGGATTGGGTCACCACATCCACTGAATACTGGCACGGGAATTATTAATAGCAGAAAATAAATGCAGAACATGCCGCGGAAGATTCCGCGGCATGTTTTTTTGGATCCATGATTGTAATTGAAGAGGATGTCGGCGTTTTGCCTTGAACTGCGAACACAGTTCCAGTATAATAAAATTCGTTGAAATTTAGAAGAGAACGGGTGTGTATATGCAGAGAATCAAAACGGTAGCCGGTACCGTGTTTATAATACTGGGCTTTCTGGCCGTCATCGGACTTGTGGCGATGAGAATCACTTCTTTCGGAATGGGAAATACGGATTTCGCGGAAGAGCAGGAAAGCATCGATGACGATGTTGTGATAAGCCAGACGGAAGAAACCCAGACTGCCGAGCCGGAAGAGACCGCGGAAGCTGCGGGCGAGGAGGAGCAGGTGCAAAAGGAATATGTCCTGTCGTTCATCGGTGACTGTACGCTGGCTCCTTCACAGTACAATAATGATTTTCTCAACAAGGTAAACGGAGATTATTCCTATCCCTTCAAAAACACCGTGCAGTACTTTACGGCGGATGATCTGACCATCGCTAATCTGGAGTGCACCTTCTCCGACCGTACCATGAGCTCCAGCAGCACATTTGCCTTCAAATCACCGACTTCCTATGCGCAGATCCTGCCGGCGGGAGGCGTGGATTTTGTCACCACGGCCAACAACCACCGGGATGACTATGCCGACAACGGCAGAGTAGACACGGATAATGCGCTGGACGCCGTCGGCATACCTCATGCCAGCGACAATGAAACCTATATCTATGAGCTTGACGGAAGAAAGATCGGCATCTACTGCTGCTATAACAGACTGGTCCCAACCATTGATCTTGTGACGGCGGGCGTGAACAAACTCAAGGAAAGCGGCGCGGAATATATCATCTGCGCACTTCACTGGGGCGTGGAAGGATCCTATCATATGACGACCAATCAGATCGTGGCGGCGCATGCGGCCATCGATGCCGGTGCTGATGTGGTGTACGGGACCCATCCCCATGTGCTCCAGCAGATCGAAGAGTACGGGGACGGCGTGATCCTCTACAGCATGGGAAACTGGTCCTTCGGAGGAAATACGGCCCCGCGGGACAGAGATACGGCTATCGTACAGATCACCGTCAGGGAAGACGAAGAGGGTAATCTGGTGACGGCCGCCTATTCCGCCATCCCGTGCTGCCTAAGCAGTACGGCGGGTGTGAACGATTACTGCCCGATCCCTTATGAAGAGGGAACCGAGGAATACGAGAGAACATTGTCGAAACTGGCCGGAACCTTCGAAGGTGACGACCTGGTCGTGGATTACTCGGGAATAGGACAGTAAAGAATACTTGCAGGTGACAAATTCAGCCAGTTGGAAGGTAAGCAAGAATGACAGTCTATGATTTTGATAAAACGGTGTTCTATCCCGATTCAACCTATTGTTTCGTGATGTATTGCTGGAAGAAGATTCCGGGCAAAATGATGAAGACGATCCCCGGCGTTCTCTGGCAGCTTATACTCCGGCTGTTCGGAAAAAGCGATACCAAGGCTCTCAAGGAAAAGATTCTTTCGTTTACAAAGGAAGTGGAGGATCTCGAAAGCCTTGTCAGCCAGTTCTGGGATGATCACTGGGATCATTTCGAACCCTGGTATCTGGAGCAGCATCGGGAAGATGATTTAATCATTTCCGCTTCCCCGGAATTTACGCTTCGTGAAGCGCAGAAGAGACTGGGATTTCAGCTGATCGCGACGAAGTATGATCCCAAAACCGGTAAAATACAGGGAAGAAACAACAGCGGAGATGCCAAGGTTGAGCGGTTTTATGAAATTTATCCGGACGGCATCGTGGAAACTTTCTATTCGGATTCCCTGAAGGATACGCCGATGGCTTCTCTTGCGGAGAAGGCTTATCTCGTGGATCGGGGTCAGATGAAACTCTGGCCGACTCAGTCAAAATAAAGAATGAAGATACTGCCTCTGAGAGACGGATGGACCGATAATCTTTCAGAGGCGCTTTTCATGAGAAAAAAGAAGCGGCGGAGAATCGGAAATTAATAAAAAATTTATTGAAAATGAAGATATGTTCACGGATTATTTATAAAATAGTTTTATTATAACGGCATGAATCATTGTTTGGAGGAAGAAAATTGCCTCAGTCATTTCTGAAAAATAAAACAGAAGAACAGGAGCTGCCTGAAAAGAAGGATATCCCTGTCGTGGAATCTTCTCCGGAAACGGGACTTACTTCTGCTCAGGTCCGGGAGCGCGAGCAGGGAGGATGGCAGAATACGCCCATCGATCCGCCCAGCAAGACCACCAAGCAGATCGTTCTTGACAATATATTTACCTATTTCAACCTGCTGTTTTTCATTCTGGCTTTCTTTGTGTGCCTGGTAGGCCAGTGGCTCAACGTGACTTTCCTGGGAGTCGTGTTCTGGAATACACTCATCGGTATCGTCCAGGAGCTGAAAGCGAAAAAGAAGCTGGAAGAGCTGAATATTCTGGCGGCGCCTAAAGCAAAAGTCATACGGGATTCGAAAGAGCAGATCGTAGAAACGGCAAAACTTGTCCGCGACGACATCGTTGTGTTTGCCTCCGGCAATCAGATCTATGCGGATGCGGTCGTCGTCAGCGGGGAAGTGCATGTCAATGAAGCACTGATCACCGGTGAATCCGATGAGATCCTGAAAAAACCTGGGGATGAACTGCTTTCCGGCAGCTTTATTATCAACGGAAGCTGCTGCGCAAGGCTTACGGCAGTCGGTGCGGATTCCTTCGTTTCCAAACTGACGCTGGAAGCGAAAAAGGCAAAACCGCCCCGCCAGTCGGAGATGATGAGATCTCTGACGAACCTCATTAAATGGATCGGTATCATTGTCATACCTTTCGGTGTAATCATGTTCATCAAGGAATATACCTGGCTGGGAAGAGATCTGCCGACCGCGGTCACATCGACCGTCGGATCCATCGTCGGAATGGTTCCCCAGGGTCTGTATCTGCTGACGAGCCTTGCTCTGCTGGCAGGTGTGCTTCGTCTGGCACAGAGAAATACCCTCGTCCACGATATGGACTGTATCGAAACGCTTGCAAGAGTCGATGTCCTCTGCGTAGATAAGACTGGCACTATCACCGAAAATAAAATGACCGTCGAAGACGTGGTCCTGCTCAACGAATCGCAGGTACCCGATGCGGAAGTTCGGACGATCATGGCGGACTATGTCTATGCCATGCAGACGGACAATGACACCATGGCGGCGCTGAAACGCTATTTTACCGGGGAGAAGCGGTATAACGCTACGGAATCGATGGCGTTCACCTCTTCAAAGAAATACGGAGGAGTGACGCTGGAGGACGGTTCAACCTATCTTCTCGGTGCCCCCGAGATCCTTTATGCACCGGAAAGAGATCCTCATATCGCAGAACTGGTACAGGAGTATTCCGCCAAGGGATGCCGTGTGCTTCTGCTTGCAAAATACGGCGGTTCACTGAGCGATGAGAGCCTGAGCCTGGATGTAAAGCCGTATGCGCTGATGCTTCTTTCCAATAAGATCCGAGATGAAGCACCGGAGACCTTCGCCTATTTCGCCCAGCAGGGCGTGGAGATCAAGGTGATCTCCGGAGATAATCCGGTGACCGTATCCGAAGTTGCAGGACGAGCCGGGATCGTCAATGCCGAACGATATATCGATGCAAGGACCCTTGAAACGGATAAGGATATCCAGGATGCTGTTGACAGATATACCGTCTTCGGCCGCGTGACCCCGGATCAGAAAAAGAAGCTGGTCCTTGCCCTGAAGGCACAGGGACATACGGTGGCCATGACGGGCGACGGTGTCAACGATGTGCTGGCTCTGAAAGAGGCGGACTGCTCTATCGCCATGGCCTCCGGCAGTGATGTGGCAAGCCATGCATCGCATATCGTACTGCTGGATTCCAACTTCTCTTCCATGCCGTCGGTCGTAGCCGAAGGCCGAAGAGTCATCAACAATATCGAACTGAGTGCGTCTCTTTATTTATGGAAAAACATATTTACCTTCTGCCTGGCCGTTATTACACTGATCTTCTCGCTTCCGTTTCCTTATACGCCGGCACAGATGGCACTGGTCAACGCCATGACGATCGGAATACCGTCTTTCGTGCTCGCACTGGAGCCGAATGAGAATCTGATCAGCGGCAAGTTCCTGAGGAATGTTCTGAGGAGAGCCTGGCCCACAGCCATGACGGATCTTGTGCTGGTGCTCGGCATCATGGCTTTCTATACGGTGTTTGATATGGATGACTCCATGCTTGGAACCGTATGCACCGGTGTCATGGGAATCGTCGGACTGATGATGGTCTACAAGACGAGCAAACCGTTCAATGTGATCCGCATCATCATGTTTGCAGCTGTCACTGCGGCCTATGCCTTCTGCTATTTGTTTATTCCGACTTGGTTTACGCTGGAACCGCTCAATGCATCCGGAGCACTGCTTCTCATTGTGTTCGGCGCTCTGGCCTGGTCTGTTTTTACCCTGCTCAATAAATTCAACGACAAGCTCAAGACCGCCAACGAGAACTTTGTAAATTCCGTGAAGGAAAAGAAATCTCAGAAAGAACAGAAAAACAACGTGGAGGGGAAGACTTCTCTGTTCGATCGGGAAAAGGAAGAGCGGGCAAAACAGGCCCGAGAAAATAAGCCGGATCCCGATCCTGCCGATGAAAAAGAGGAGAACAGAGACCAGAATAAAGAAGATGAGGCGATCATCTATCTGCCTGAAGCGGTTGAGAACCTGGAAGAAGACCATCAAAGCAATGAGTAAAACAAAAGAAGGAGCCTGTTCAGGCTCCTTCTTGCACTTTTAATAAATCAGTTGTCCAGATTCATAAACAGCGAATCGTCATCTCGGATCCATTCATCGGTATCTATGGTTATGGTCTTATGTTCTCCGAGACGGATAACGACCTTTTCAATGCCGGCGTTGATGATCATTTTTTTGCACATGGCACAGGACATGGCGTCCGGAAGAAGTTCATTCGTTTTTGCGTTGCGGCCCACAAGGTACAATGTGGAACCGATCATATCCCGCCTGGATGCGGAGATGATGGCGTTGGCTTCCGCATGAACGCTTCTGCAAAGTTCGTAGCGCTGTCCGGAGGGAATATGCAGCTCTTCGCGGGCACACCGCCCGAGATCGGAGCAGTTCTCGCGCCCTCTGGGAGCACCGTTATAACCAGTGGAGATGATCTCGTCATTGAGTACGATTATGGCTCCGTATTTGCGCCTGAGGCAGGTAGAGCGCTCCAAGACCGAATCGGCGATATCCAGATAATAATCTTCTTTGCTTGTTCGAACATCCATTGGTTATTCCTCCTGACCAAAACCTCTTAATCTCTAATAATCTTTTATATAATATAATTCATAATAATATCTGAAAACTTTCAAGTCAAGGAAGTTCTCCGGCTGTGAAGGTGCGGATTTATCGGAATCACCGGATCCCGTTCGAACTGGAAAAGAGAAAAAGCCGCCAACTTGACCGAAAGATAGCCTTCTGCTATAATTCGACCACGGTTGAGAGAATGTCATTAAACAGGAGAATTCTGTTATGACCAAGAATAAGAAAAGAAAATACATCATACTGCTCCTTCTTGTCTGTGCGGTGGCTCTGGCAGTTTACCTGCTGATGGAGCTTGATCAGGAGCAGGTGACGGAAGCGTTTCAGTCCATGAATCCCTGGTGGATCATCCTGCTGGTGGGCTGCATGGTTCTGTATTATGTTTTTGACGGCGTTAAATTTTTTTTGGTGTCCAAATCCTTCGGATGCCCAATGAGTATGGTGGACAGTATGGTCACCTCCATGCTGGGCTTTTTCTATTCTGCCGTGACTCCTCTTGCTGCCGGCGGACAGCCGTTCCAAATCGTTCATCTTCACAACAAAGGAGCCAGTATCAGCAAAGCGACCTCTGTAGTATGCATGACCTATCTGTACTGGAAAATCGCCCTGGTCGCGGTGGGCCTTGCGGGTTTCATTGCCTACTATGATCTGCTGGTGGATGTGGGAGCCGCCTGGATCCCGTTTTTGCTGTTCGGCATGTTTCTGCAGGTCCTCAGCCTGGTCGTTGTGCTGCTGACGGCGCTGCTCCCGACGACGATGAAAACGGTGGGTGACACGATCATAAAAAGGATCTTCAGCCTGGAAATCCTTTCCTCCCATGGCCTGAATGCCACAAAACAGCTGGAAAAATGGGATAATTTCGTAGACGAGTACCATACGGCATTTTCGGACGGAACACGGGATATCAAAGTGATCTTTGTTCAGGTCCTCTGCGCATTCCTGGAAGTGATCGCCTATATGTCTGTTGCGTACTGCACCTACAGAGGCTTCGGAATGAAAGGCGAGCCGTATTATAAGATCACACTGATCCAGGCAGTATTGTATATCGGCGCAAGCTTCGTTCCGACTCCGGGCGCTTCCGGCGCGAGCGAGGGCGGCTTCGTTCTGATCTATAAGACCATTTTCGGCAGGCATCTGACCATGTGTATGCTGGTATGGCGTCTGGCAACCTATTATCTGACGATCCTTGTGGGCTATCTTGTCTTGGTTATAGATAAGCTCGTTCTGAAATCCAAGCAGGAAAACGGGCCGGCGGATGCGGCAGCTTTAACCAGCGAAGAGCAGAAGCCGCAGGAAGAGCCGACACCGGATGAAGAGCAGAAGCCGCAGGAAGAATATAAACCGAAGCCCGTTGAGAATTAAATTTCATTAAGCAGATAAAAGATCCCTGAAAAATGCCTGATCCGTTAAGGCAACGGCATTGTTCAGGGATCACAATATTGTTCTTTATCGATTCAATCGAATATGCTATATTTCAAGAGGAAAGTTGAAAAAGCAATCCTGCAGGGAGAAAGATCATGTTCAGTAAATTTCAAAAATTGAAAGACCAGGAAATACAGAGCGAGGGGAAAATACCGGCCGAGAGCGGAAACTTGGGAAAAACCGAAGCGGCGCTTCTTGCGGAGCAGGAAAAACAGAGACAGGAAGACGAGTGGTTTCGGGAGTTTCAGAGTTACGGCGCAAAGGCTTCGGAACCAGAAGAAATGCCGGATGAAGATCCGATGGAGATGAACGCGGAGGAAGCACAGAAAATCCCGGATGAAGCAGAAAGCGAAACACAGGACCTCCACGATGTGCTGGAAGAAGATCCCGAATGGTACAGTTCCTGTTCTGTGCTGAGGACCGCGTCCCAGCTGGTGCTGGAATCCGAGGAAAACACGGACGAATAAGCGGATAGATCGGTGAGTTAAATGAAACATAATTATCAGTTGGATTTAGATGAAATTATCAATAATCTGGACGGACGGCGCCCGCGGCTTCTGCTGCAGTCCTGCTGCGGTCCCTGCTCTTCCTATGTGCTGGAGTATCTGACACAGTACTTTGACGTGACACTGCTGTGGTATAACCCGAATATCTATCCGGAAGAGGAATTCGATAAGAGGTTCGACTATCAGCAGAAGGTTATCGAGAAGATGAACCTCAGTCAGTCGGTCCCCGTGATCCCGGTCACATATGATCATCAGGAATTTCTGAACAGGACAGAAGGACTTGAGGCTGAACCGGAGGGTGGAAGAAGATGTACGGAATGTTTTGAGCTCCGACTGTCAAAGACCGCTCAGACGGCAAAGGAACAGGGCTTTGAGTGGTTCTGCACGACACTGACGGTATCTCCCCATAAAGATGCGGAACGGCTGAACCGTATTGGCGCCGAACTGGCGGAACAGTACGGGATCAAATTCCTTCCGTCGGATTTTAAAAAGAGGAACGGATATAAAAGATCGATTGAATTGTCCCGTGAGATGGACATCTACCGACAGGAGTACTGCGGATGTGAATTCGCCATGAGGGCCGAAGAGGAAGAAACTGCACAGTCATGAGATTATTTATTGCCATTGAGCTTCCCGATGAGTTGAAGGAAAAAATACGGTCTGTTCAGAACGCGATGAGAAAGGACGGATGGACGGGTAATTTCAGCCGCCCGGAAAATCTTCATGTGACCCTTGCTTTTATCGGGGAATATGATGACAGTGCCCGTGTTCTCGCAGCGATGAGGTCGGTATCGTTCGAACCAGTCACCCTTACCCTGAGCGGTATGGGAAATTTCGGAGATATCGTATGGATAGGACTCGGAAAGGATCCTCAACTGGAGGATTATGTGTCACGGCTGAGAAAAGCTCTGGATGAAGCCGGGATCGCCTACGACCGAAAGGCCTTTAAACCGCATATTACCATCTTAAGAAAAGCCAACCTGAGAGGTGCGGGCTCCGGAAAGAGAATCACCGCAAGCGCAAAGATCCATGAAGTGTCGCTGATGAACTCCGAACGGATCAACGGCAGATTAGTATATACGGCGTTGGGCACTGCAGGCGAACGCTAAAATGAAACTAAATGTAACCGATTTGTAATAAATAATTATGTAAAATAAACTGGATAAAAAGGAGAACAACAGAATGGAAGTGACATACAGACCGAAGGGCACCTGCTCTAACCTTATCACCGTTGATGTTGAGGACGGAATCATTCAGAAAGTGGAGGTCAGAGGCGGATGCGACGGGAATCTTAAGGGTATTTCCAAACTCCTGGTGGGGATGGATGCGGAAGACGTGATCTCAAAACTGGAGGGGACACGATGCGGATTTAAAGACACTTCCTGCCCCGATCAGATTGCAAAGGCTCTTAAATTATGCATAAAAACCGAATAAATCGTTAACATAATTTCGAGAGGATAACTATTATAGTTTACATAATAGAATTTTTTGAAAAAAATTAGAAAAAAATAGGGACAGAAGTGCGGTGCAAGGGAGACTTTGTCTAATTCGCACAATACCATATATAGGCGGTACATCGGGAAGGCCTCTCAATATTTCGAAGAATCGGGACAGAGTCAAGACAATAGAAACAAAAATCGGGACACTCCTTTGTGCAGAATATCTATTGAACTCATTTTTGTGTACAAAATATAATTTAAAAGCCAAGTATTATTTTAATTAAATAATTCAGCGAACAGTACAAAAAGAGTGGTTAGTAGAGAACAGGAGCGTTCTATGAGACGGTTCAAAAGAGGCGCTGTCCTATTTATAACTGCATTACTGACGATTGCCCTGCTTTGTGGCTCTGTCTATGCAGCGACTTTCCTGTGGAATCTCGATTCACAGAAAAGCACAGTGCCGGTCTATGTCAATGGACTCCTGGAGTGCCGCGGATACCTGATCGATGGTACAACATACGTCACGCTAAACGATTTTGCGGACATCTACGGTATCGAGGGAGGCGGCTGGTACGATACGGAAAACGGAAATTCCGGATATGATTCCGACGAACTGACGATCAGCTATACCTCGGGCGATTCCTATTTTATCGCCAACGGCAGGTATGTCCTCGTACCCCAGGGAGTGAAAGAACTGAATAATGTTGCGCTCTATCCGGCGACCGTGCTTCAGAAAGTTTTCGGTTATACCGTCAGCTGGAACACGGAGAAAAAGGGCATCAATGTGGACACATCCAATCGGGGTCTGCTGGAAAGCGGTGAGAGCTATTATGCCAACAACGGTCAGGATCTGCTGGCCCGGATCATCTTTGCGGAAGCCGGCAACCAGCCGTTTGACGGTATGATCGGAGTCGGAAACGTAATCCTCAACAGGGTGGCAAGCTCGACCTTCCCAAACAACATTCACGATGTCATCTACCAGTCCGGCCAGTTTGACCCTGTGCGAAACGGAAGCATCAACAACACGCCCAGCAGTCAGGCAGTCCTGGCGTCCTATCTGGTACTGGAAGGAATGAATACGGTCGGGGATGCGCTGTATTTCCAAAATCCTTCGGCGTCGGCGTTCCTCTTTGCAGGACTTACTTATGTGACGCGGATCGGAGATCATGTGTTCTATAAATGAAATTGAATTAAACGGATTCCTATGATAGTATCATGAGGTGCGAAGGCACCTCATTTTTTATTGCGGAGATAATGATGAACGTACTTGAAACGACAACTTTACAGGGTCTTGAGAAGATGGGGATCACAGTGCCCGATTCGGCCGGATCTTCCTTCCGGCGGTACTATGAGATCCTGACTGAAAAAAACAAGGTGATGAATCTGACCTCGATCGAAGGGGAGGAAGAAACGGCGCAGCTCCATTTTTTGGACTGTGCGTCCGTTCTGAATGTAGAGGACCTGAACGGCAAGACCGTAATGGATATCGGAACCGGTGCAGGATTTCCGGGAATCGTCCTGAAGATCCTCTGTCCGGATATGAAGATCACACTGGTGGACAGCCAGAATAAGAGGATCCTCTTCTTGAAAGAAGTATGCGATCTGCTTGAACTCAACGATGTGGAATGCATCCATGCCAGAGCGGAGGAGCTGGACCGAAAATTTCGGGCGTCCTGCGATGTGGTCGTTTCCAGAGCTGTGGCACAGCTCGATCTGCTCTGTGAACTTTCCATGCCCTATGTGCGCCAGGGAGGACAGTTCCTGTCAATGAAAGGCCCCAGTTGCGAAGAAGAAGTTGAAAGGGCCAAAACGGCAGTGAAGAAGCTCGGCGGCATGACACCGCAGATCCGGAAGTATACGATTCCGGGGACTGAGGTGATGCACAGTATCGTGCAGATAAAGAAGGACGGGATCACCGCAGAAAAATATCCCAGACCGTGGGCACAGATCAAAAAACATCCGCTGAGCTGACGGCAATGGGGCGGAAAGAGCAGAATTTTTTATTGCTTTATTCCGCTAATGTGGTATTATACTATCATACTGAACAACATATTCAGATGGAGGTAAAGTAATGAAAAAGTTCTTAGCAGTGCTACTGGCACTGACCATGGTATTTGCGCTGTGTGCGTGCGGCACAGAATCGACGACTACGGACACTGCTTCGGCGGACACCGATACCGCAGCAGCGGATTCCAGTTACGTAATGTTGGACGAAGCCATTTCGACCGAGCAGTATGCAATAGGTTTTAAGCAGGGAAATACAGAGCTGTGCGAAGCGGTACAGGCCGGACTGTATACACTTTTTGAAGAAGGCACTGTAACAACACTTGCCGAAAAATACGGTCTTTCCGATATGGTTTGCCTTGACAGCGCCAATGCGACTACTTTCGATACCGATGCTGCCAGTGACGATTTTAAGGCAAGAGAGACCCTCACGGTAGGTTTTGATGCGGAATATCCTCCGTACGGCTATAAAGATGAAGATACCGGCGATTACACCGGATTCGATCTGGAGCTTGCAGAAGCCGTATGCGACATCTACGGCTGGACTCTGAAGAAACAGCCGATCGACTGGGATTCCAAGGATATGGAACTCAATTCCGAATCCATCGACTGCATCTGGAACGGCTTTACTATGACAGGCCGTGAAGATGAATACACATGGTCCGATCCTTATATCGACAACAGCATCGTTGTGCTGACGCTTGCCGATTCCGGAATCTCCTCACTGGCCGATCTGGAAGGCAAAAACGTTGTGACTCAGGCAGGCTCCTCCGCACTGACGGCTCTTGAAAACGATCAGGCGGAACTGGCAGCCACTTTCGCCACACTGGAGCAGACCCCGGACTATAATACCGCAATGCTGGATCTGGATTCCGGACTCGTGGATGCCGTTGCCATCGACATCGGTGTCGCAATGTACTACCTGAACGGCGGTACTCCGGAGGAATGATACTCAAGTCAGTAATCTGAAAAGAATAAATATATTGAAGGACGGCGGAGCCTCTGCCGTCCTTTGATTTCAGTGAAAGGAAAATGCCCGTGACATTACTCAACGTTAGCCTGCAGCTGTTGGAAGGCCTGGGAAAAACTCTGCTGATCTTCTTTCTGACGCTGCTCTTTTCTCTGCCGCTGGGACTTTTTGTGTGTTTCGGCCGGCAGTCTAAATTTAAACCTCTGTCTTATATCATAAGATTCTTTATAGCGATACTGAGAGGAACTCCGCTGATGCTCCAGCTGCTGGTCGTCTTTTTCGGACCCTACTATCTGTTCGGATGCAAGCTGACCTTTGCCTGGAGATTTATTGCCATCATCATAGGCTTTGTCATCAACTATTCGGCCTATTTTGCGGAGATCTACCGCGCCGGAATCGAATCGATACCGGTAGGACAGTATGAAGCGGCGGAAGTGCTTGGATATACCAAAAACCAGACCTTTATGAAGATCATACTTCCCCAGATGGTAAAAAGGGTACTGCCTCCGGTAACTAACGAAGTCATCACGCTGATCAAGGATACATCTTTGGCTTTCGTGGTGGCCTATGCGGAGATGTTTACCAATGCAAAACAGATCGCGGCGGCGCAGACAAGCCTGCTTCCGCTGTTCACGGCAGGTCTCTTCTACTTCATCCTTAATGCGATCGTAGCATGGGGTATGGACAAGTTTGAGAAGAAACTGGCCTATTACCAGTAAGGGAGGTGCCGAATATGATACTGCAGATGAGCAATATAAAAAAATCCTTCGGGGATCTGGAAGTGCTGAAGGACATTTCGATGAATGTCAGCAAGGGAGAAGTCGTATCGGTGATCGGCCCTTCCGGCTCCGGAAAGTCCACTTTGCTGAGATGTGCCACGTTTCTTGAGACCATCGACAGCGGTGAGATCGACTATATGGATACGAAAGTCGCCTGGACGGGCGAGGACGGGCAGGCGGAATACCTGCCAAAGAATGAGCTGAGAAAGGTGAAAAGCTGGTACGGTCTCGTTTTCCAGCAATTCAATCTGTTCCCGCATTACAATGTTATGAAAAATCTTATGGATGCGCCCATCCATGTGCAGAAAAGAGACAAGGCGGAAGTCGAAGAGGAAGCCCGGCATCTGCTGGAAAAGATGGGACTGGAATCCAAAGGAGATGCCTACCCCTGTCAGCTGTCCGGAGGCCAGCAGCAGCGAGTGGCGATCGCAAGAGCTCTTGCCATGAACCCGGAGATCCTTTTTTTCGATGAGCCGACAAGCGCGCTGGACCCGGAACTGACGGGAGAAGTGCTCAAGGTCATAAAAGCCCTTGCGGAAGATCACATGACGATGGTGGTCGTGACCCATGAGATGAGTTTTGCACGTGCCGTATCGGACCGAGTAATATTTATGGACGGCGGCGTTATCGTAGAACAGGGTGATCCGGAAAAGGTCTTCGGAGATCCGGATGAGGAAAGAACAAAACAGTTTTTGAGGAATTATAAGCAATGAAAACGTATCAATTGGAATGCATAAAAACAGATCCGACCGGAAATATCACAATGCTTGTGAAAACACCGCTTTCAAGAGAAAATCAGCCGAAGGCAGCCGGAGGGATCATGGAGGATTTTCCGGACTGTGAGCAGGTGGGGTTTCTTGAAGAATCCGACGGGGGAACCCGACTTCAGCTTATGGGCGGAGAGTTCTGCGGAAACGCGACACTAAGCTACGCGGCCTGCCTTGCACAAGAACAGAATGCTGACGAAATGGATGCCGAGGTAGAGGTGTCCGGTGCGACGGACAAAGTCGCAGTGCACGTGCAGAAAGAAGGCGAGATCTATAAAGGCACCGTAACGATGCCGCTTCCGGTGGAGACCAAAGTCTATAAATTTACGAGATATAAAGTCCCGGTCATTAAGTTCCCGGGAATTGCCCATGCGATCGTAAAGGAGAAGATGCCGGTGCCGCTGGCAAAAATGCTGATCCGTGAATGGGCGGATAAGGTAAAAGCGGACGCATTCGGGATCATGCTTCTGTCCGATGACGGCAAATCGATGACTCCTATCGTATATGTCAAATCCACGGATACGGTCGTCTGTGAGGGATCATGTGCCAGCGGAACGGCGGCAGTCGGTGCATTTTCGGCTCTTGAAAATCAGGAGAATGTCGAAATGGAGATCGAGCAGCCGGCCGGAAAGCTCGGCGTTCGTGTGGAGGTCGCAGACGCCGCGGTCCGGAAGATCGAACTTGTCGGATCGGTTCGGATCGTAGAGAGCATGAACATCGAAGTTCATGAAAAGATCGAGGAAATCAAAAAGGACTGAGACGTGAAATCTCGCCGTTTAAATTAATAGCTTTTTTACATTTAGTACTTGCTTTACTTTTTGTAATTGTTTATCATGGTTAAGGCGTTCCTGAATGGAACGCCTTAATCCAGTATATGGAGCGATGAAGATGAAGCGAAGAAAGCGAATCTTATCTGTCGTCCTGGTCTTGATGCTCTGTCTGCTGAATCTGACGGGTTGTTCATCCGGTTTCGGATCCAACAGATATAAAATCGTAAAAACAGTGACTACAGATGATTGCTACATAGGATTTCGAACGGACGATCAGATCGCTTATTATATGATGGGTGCGCTGTCTCAGCTGATAGCGGACGGCACCGTGGCAAACCTCTCTCTGAAGTGGCTCGGCAAGGATGAGGTCACGATGAAGGGAGACGAAAATGCGCTGTCTGAGGAAGACGATCCGGGAAGCAGACATGTTATTATCGGAGTCGACGAAAGTTCCTATCCTATGGCATACAGAAGCAATAATAAATACGGCGGATTCAATGTGGACGTCGCAGCGGCGGTCTGTGAGAAGCTTGGGTGGACGGCAACGTTTCTTTCCATAGATCCCGCCAATGCCTATGTTGAACTTTCCTCGGGAGACATTGATGTGGCTTGGATCATGCCCATGGACCATGAAAGCACCGATTTTACTTCTTACGGGCCTGTTATTTCGGAAAGCATCGTCATTGTCGGACTTTCGGGAGCGGGATCGAGTCTGTCCGGGAAGACCCTTGTCACCGATACTTCGGAAAGCACAAAGACCATCTTGGAAGAACATGAAAAACTGGCAAAGACCTTTGGCCAGATCACAAGAATAACGGGCGGCACGAAGGAATGCTTCGATGCGCTCAACAGCGGAGAATGCGACTATATCATCTGCACCAAATATGCGGCTGAAAGCTATAACCGGTCCGGAGGAAATCCGGATTACACCTCTACGGCGGGAGAAGCACAGTATGTGGAACCGACGAGTGTTCCGGTCTATGACCTGACGGAAGAGGAAGAGACCGATTCCTCCGAAGAGGAAGAAGAGTCCAGCTCCGAAGGATAAAAAAAGGAAACGCTTTTTTCAGGCGTTTCCTTTTTGTTTTTCTTTTGTTTTGGCGGGCCTCATGTGGAACAGGATCCACCCGGCTTTCGGAATCCTTGCGACAAGATCCACGAACACATAACTTAAAGCAAATGCTACTGCGAACAGGATAATGACCTGAACCGGTTTCTTGATGAATTCCGGGAAGGTAATGTATTTGTTCAGCAGGAACAGGAAATTGTTGTGAATAAGGAATATACCGAAAGTATACTGCGAAATCTTATGGACAAGCTTGTTGTATTTCCCGGCGGAGGCCTGCTCGAACAGATCGAACATCAGATAGGATGCAGGCGGCACCGTAAAGAAATTGCACCAGACATAAAACGAATCATGACACAGATAAAGCTGGGCATAAACAGTGAAGGCCAGAAGGATCACAACGGTAACGATTTTTACGGTGTTGGACACGTTCCAGCGATATCCCTTGTACAGAAGATATCCGCCGATGATGAACAGACCGTAGTAGCTTCCTCCGAATGCCAGCTCCAGCTGAGTATAGATGCCGTCTTCCGTGTCAAAGGCAACAATGATCTGATTGATGCTCGGAACGACGCAGCTGTATACGTACACGACAAACATGATGAAAAGAAGCTCGCGAACATTGATCTTCTTTACGATCATTGAGACATAGGGAAGAAAGATATACGTCCCTATGATCATCGGCATGTACCAGGAATGCGGCATCGGAACATGCGCGACGAAAAGCATCTGTCGGATGACTTCTATAAAAGTACAGGCGCTTTCGGGATCAAAGACCGCATTGAACAGATTATAAAAGACGATCCATATTTCCCAGGTGCCGATGAGAGTCAGCAGATTGTGTTTCCAGAAATGGACACGCTGCTCATGCTCAGAATAATCACGCGGTATCAGAAGATATCCGGAGAGATAAAGGAAAAGAGGGAGAAGGGAACGGCAGATGGTGGCCAGGGTATACCCGTACAGCTTCGAAAAGGTGCTCCAGTCACCGAGCTCTTCCACACCCAGAGGATAGATGCCGTTGATCGCATGGTTGAATACAACGATAACAATTCCCACAAAGCGGATAAAATCCAGGGAGTAATTGTATTTTCCTTTAGACATGCGTTTCACCTACTCATTTCTTTTCTGTCCAGAACCGCTGCTGAGAAGCAGCGGAAGCAGTCTCTTTGCTCTCAGCCGAGGTCGATCCCTTCGTTTCTTAAGACCTTCTTGACCGTGGAAGGCGCATCGGAAACCATGTAGAAGACATAGTTTCCGTAAGAGGCAATGATCGCGTCGTTGATCTTCTCTACTTCCGAAGGGAGCTTCTGCTCAAATTCAATGACCTGAGAACTCTGGTGTGCCTTGAAGGCTTCGAGAATCGTACTGGCGGATTCCATGGAGGCCGCTTCGAAAATCACACACTCTGCGGCACTGTCCGAATTCGAAGAGGAATAATAGCAGTAATCCACCAGACTTGAACTGTCGATCCCGAATACTGAAAGCGCTTCTTTCGTGTCGTTATTCATCGGGTCCGGATAAGCTTTGCTCTTCATGACCGCCTGTGCCAGTGACGAGACCGTTACGGAATCATCGGAACTGGTGACTTCGGAGCTGCGGGAGCAGCCGTAAAGACCGGCAAGGATCACGATCAACAGCAAATAAGAGATAATGCGGGTTTTACTAAGTTTCATACTAAGCAGGATCTTCTTTCACAATTAATCAGCATAGCGTTTGAGCAGATACTCATAGAGTTTGGTGTATCCCTCTTCTGTCAGGTTTACACCGTCCGTATTGATCTCGTAGGGGAGATATCCGTCTTCATCTGCAAATTCACCGTACGTATCGAGGTAATAGTATCCGTCAGACCAGCAGACTTTAAATAGCGCCTGATTGTGGACTGAGATGTTCCACGGCTCGTAATAATCAACACCGTCTGCCTTGATACGGCTTACCGGCATAACTGACATTACATAAATCGTAGCCTCGGGCTGGAGCTGTTTGATCTGGCTGAGTACTTCCTGATAACCGGCGACCCATTCCTCGGTGTTGACGTTCATTTCTTCGGTGCCGAGCATGATATAAACTTTTCCATACTGCTTTTCAGCCAAAGCGTCAAATACGGTAGTCGTTCCTTCGCTGGTCTCGATCTCCTCAAGCTCGAGGTTTGCAGTATCCAGACCGTCCTTTGTCAGCCAGGTGCCAACATCGGAGAGCGGAGAATTCTCATGAAGACCGTTCAGAATGGAATTGCCGATGAACACGGCGTCTTCAAAGTAGGAAGCGTCCACGGGATCTCTTTCGTCGATAATCGGGAAAAATTCTTCTTCGCTGGGAGAAGGTTCAGCAGTTGCCGTGGGCTCCGGTGAGGAGGAATCTTCCTCTTCTTCCTGCGGCGCAGAGGTAAGCCCTGTTTTTTCCGCGACTTCATTTTTCACTTTATCGGCATCGCCGGTATACTCGAGGTATCCTACGCCGACAACAGTGGCCAGGATTGCCAGAATGGCGATCCATAACACAACTTTATCTGCTCTGCCTTTTCTCTTTCTTTTCATAGTACGCACAGATCCCGAAGGATCTTTGCCTCCTTCCTGTATGTGTATGAATTTTGATCATTTGTTAAAAACAGCTTTTTCTCAGTATCTCCTGATGGAAATACGAGAGAACAGCACTTTGCATTTTGGCCAGGCTGTCTTTGCAATTATAAATTTTCAAACGTAGATATGCAAGTCTTAGCCCCGAAAAAGATTTTATTATTAATAATATTTAAAATATAATATAATTGACCGGCATTTATTTTGGTGATACAATACCTTGAATTTATATGCTTATTTTTACTTTGGAATAAATGATTCATCAGGGAGGATCTCTATTATGTGGATAGCGGACCAGTGGCGGGATTTTGAGCTCGTGGACTGTTCATCGGGAGAAAAACTGGAACGTTGGGGAGACTATTATGTAGTCCGTCCGGATCCGCAGGCTATCTGGGAAACACCGCGAACCAGTCCGGAATGGGACAGGCAGAGCGGACATTATCAGAGATCGAATTCCGGCGGCGGAAGCTGGGACAGAAGGAAGCTTCCGGAGAGCTGGGAGATCAGTTACGGAGAATTGAAATTTCAGATCAAACCCATGAACTTTAAGCACATGGGCCTATTTCCCGAACAGGCGACAAACTGGGACTGGGCCATGGAGAAAATAAAAGAGGCCGGCCGTCCCGTCAGTGTGCTGAACCTTTTTGCCTACACCGGAGGCGCGACGGTGGCCTGCCTGAAAGCGGGAGCCTCCGTGTGCCATGTTGATGCCGCCAAGGGAATGGTGGCTTGGGCGAAGAAAAATGCGGAAGTCTCGGGTGTGATCGATAAGCCCGTTCGATGGATCGTGGATGACTGTGAGAAATTCGTTCAGCGGGAGATCCGCAGAGGTCATCACTACGATGCGATCATCATGGATCCGCCTTCTTACGGAAGAGGTCCCGGCGGTGAAGTGTGGAAACTGGAAAACGATTTGTGGAAATTCGTAAGCCTTACGGCGGATGTGCTATCGGATGATCCGCTTTTTGTTCTTATCAATACCTATACCACCGGCCTGGCCCCGTCCGTGCTGACGTACATTTCGGAAAGTATCTTCAGTAAAAAATACGGCGGATCTTCGGAAAGCCAGGAACTCGGACTTCCGGTAACGGAAACGGGACTGGCTCTCCCGTGCGGCTGCAGCTGCAGATGGACCGCGAAATAAAAGGCTAGAAAACGAAGGAGCTTACTAATGGCGTCAATTATCGAATTGAAAAACGTGCATTACAGATATCCCGATGACGAAGAGGAAACCCTGAAGGGTGTATCCCTTGAAATCGAGGAGGGGAGCTTTGTGGCGGTGCTGGGGCATAACGGCTCCGGAAAATCCACCTTTGCGAAGCACCTGAATGCCATTCTGGTGCCTACGGAAGGAACGGTCCTCGTAGATGGCAGGAATACTTCGGAAGAAGAGAATCTGCTCTCGATCCGCAGAACGGTCGGAATGGTTTTTCAGAATCCGGACAATCAGATCGTGGCCAATGTGGTCGAAGAGGATGTGGCCTTTGCCCCGGAAAATCTGGGCGTTCCCTCAGAAGAAATCCGGGAAAGAGTGGACAATGCTCTGAAGGAAGTCGGAATGTATGAATACCGAATGCATGCACCGCACCTGCTTTCCGGAGGCCAGAAGCAGAGAGTGGCCATTGCCGGAGTCATCGCCATGGATCCGCGGATCATCGTTTTGGATGAACCCACCGCCATGCTCGATCCACAGGGTAGAAAAGAGGTCCTTGAGACCGTAACGGAACTGTGCAGAAACCGGGGAATTACCGTTGTTCTGATCACACACCACATGTCCGAGTGCGTCGGAGCAGACCGGCTTGTCGTCATGTCGAACGGAAAGATCGTGGCCGACGGGTCCCCGGCGGACGTCTTTTCGAATGTGGAGAAGATGAAAGCGGAAGGACTTTCGGTGCCGGCCACCACACAGACTTTGTACGACCTGAATCAAAAAGGTTGTGATTTTGCGCTTTCAGCGCTGACGGTAGAACAGTGTGCAGACGAGATCGCACAATTCATGAAAGAAAAAGGAATTTCCTGATATGTCAGAAATCAAGATCGAACAGCTCCGGCACGTATACAGTGCGGGGACACCGTTTGAGAAAACAGCCATTGAAAATATAGACCTGGTGATTCCTGGCGGGCAGATGGTAGGCATCATCGGCCATACCGGTTCGGGCAAGTCCACCTTTATTCAGCATCTGAACGGACTTCTGAAACCCACCTCGGGCACCATCTGTCTTGACGGACAGGATATCAATGAAACAAAGCAGATTACTCACGATGTGCGCTTTAAGGTGGGACTGGTCTTCCAGTATCCGGAGTACCAGCTTTTCGAAGAGACCGTTTATCAGGATATCGCATTCGGACCAAAGAATATGAAGCTGTCCGAGACCGAGATCGATGAGAGAGTCCGGGAAGCGGCAAAATTCGTCAATGTGGATGAAGAACTGTTTGACAGATCTCCGCTTGAGCTTTCCGGCGGACAGAAGAGAAGAATCGCCATAGCGGGTGTTATTGCCATGCGTCCGGAAGTTCTGATCCTCGATGAACCGACGGCAGGCCTGGATCCTGCGGGTTGCAGTCAGGTGCTGGAAAACATCTGCCAGTATAAGGAGCAGACAGGATCAACGGTCATTCTGGTAAGTCACAGCATGGATGATGTGGCAAGAATCGCAGACCGTCTGATCGTGTTCAACCAGGGACATATCTTCATGGACGGAACTCCGCAGGAAGTCTTTTCTCACCCGCAGGAGCTGACGGATATCGGACTTTCGGTGCCGGAAGCAACCGCGATCTCCATGGAACTGAAGAAAAGAGGGGTCGATCTTGATCGGCCCATCTATACCACGCAGCAGCTGGTTGATGCGGTCAATGAGTGGAAGGGGGCGACGTCATGCTGAGAGATATCACCCTCGGACAGTATTTCCCCGGCGATACGATCGTTCACCGGCTGGATCCCCGGACAAAACTGATCCTTGTCATCCTCTATATCATTGGTCTTTTTGAAGCAGTCAACTGGTGGTCCTACGGATTCGTCTTTCTTGTGACCTGTGCCTGTATCGCAGCATCGAAGATCCCGCTCAAAAGCTTTACCAAAGGATTGAAACCGCTGGTGATCGTTATCATCCTTACCGCGGTGCTGAATATGTTTTATACGCCCGGAACGCAGATCGTGGAAGGATTCCCGATTACGTGGGAAGGACTGAAAAAATCGTTCCTTCTGGTTTCCAGGATCCTAATGCTTATTGCGGGTACGTTCCTTCTGACCTACACGACGAGCCCAATCGCTCTAACGGACGGCTTGGAGCGTCTGATGAATCCGCTGAAAAAGATCAAAGTGCCGGTGCACGAGATGTCCATGATGATGTCCATGGCGCTGCGCTTTATACCCACACTTGTCGAGGAGACCGATAAGATCATGTCGGCTCAGAAGGCAAGAGGCGCCGATTTTGAGACTGGAAACATAATAGAAAGAGCGAAAGCGCTGATCCCGATCCTGGTGCCGCTGTTTGTGTCCTCGTTCCGAAGAGCCGATGAACTGGCCGTGGCGATGGAAAGCAGATGCTACCATGGAGGAGAAGGCAGAACAAGACTGAAACAGCTCCGTTACGCACGCCGTGATTACATTGCCCTGTTGCTCGGGCTCCTGTTTCTTGCCGTGATGATCCTGCTACGGCACTTTGGACTGTGATGATGAGAAATATAGCGATAAAGTTAAGATACGACGGTACCGCATACCACGGCTGGCAGATCCAGAAAAATGAGATCTCGGTCTGCCAGACGGTCCAGCAGGCCGTAGAAGCTACCTGCGGGAAACCGGCCCGGCTCTGCGGGTGCGGAAGAACGGACGCGGGTGTTCACGCCAATCAATACTGCGCCAATTTCAGGACCGAAAGCGGGATACCCATTGAAAGAATTCCGCTGGCGATCAACTCAAGGCTTCCCATGGACATTGCAGTCCTGGATGCTGTGGAGGCCGACGAGAATTTCAATGCCATCGGCTCCTGCATCAAAAAGGAATATGTCTATCGGATCCATAACGCAAAGATACGGGACCCGTTCCTGGAGCACAGAGCCTGTTTTTATCCGCAGAATCTGGATGTGGAAAATATGAAAAAAGCGGCGGAAGGCTTTGTGGGCACTCATGATTTCAAAGCAGTCCGATCGGTGGGTACGGAGACCAGAACGACAGTGCGTACGGTATACTGGTGCAATGTCGAAAAAACAGGAGATATCATCAGCGTGTACATCTGTGCCGACGGTTTTCTGTACAACATGTGCCGTGCCATCGTGGGAACGCTTGTTTATGCTTCTTACGGAAAGATCGACCCGGAGGATATTCCTAGCCTTCTTGAAACGGGGGACCGCCGGCTGACCGGACCGACCATGCCCGCCAACGGGCTGTATCTCAACAGAATCTGGTATGATGGAGAAGTCGGAACCATGATGCGAAAAAAAGAAGAGGAAAATAAATAATCTATATTTATGGATCTTTTTATGATAAAATATAAATTCAGACATTACTAATTGGACCGGAGAGGTGCAAATTGGAAGATAATGAAAAACAGGGAAAAGTGAAAACATATCGCCCGAGAGCTGTTTTGCTGATCGTGCTGACGGTATTGTTCCTTGTCGGTGCACTTCTTGTGTTTTTTTATCGGGACGAGCTTGCAAGCAGATTCGCGGCAGGAAACCGCCAGGGTTACGGAACGGAAGGAACCTTTTCCTTTGCGAGCGGCTCGGATCAGGTGTGTGACAGCTTCGGCAACGGTCTGATCGTGGCATCGAACAACGGCTTTCATGTCATGAATGCCGGCGGCGGTACGATTGCCGAGGAATCCTGTTCCATGAAGACACCGGCCATTGCTTGCTCGGACAGCAACGCGGCGGTTTTCGACGTGGGCGGAACCGGCCTGATGTGGATCGACAGCAAGGGGAATGTGTCGGATCTGACTCAGAATGAAGGAGAAGATATCATTTCCGTTACCATGAACGAGGACGGGTGGATGTGTGTAAACACGGATGCTACCGGATATCGGGGAAAAGTAACGGTCTATAATGAGAAAATGACACCGGTTTACGAATGGAAATCCGGCGAAGGATATCTGATCTCCGCATCGGTTTCTCCCGATGATAAATACCTTGCAACACTTACAGTGGAGTCGGTCGGCGGTGTCGTTCATCTGATGAAGCTCGACAGCGAAAAGGAAATCGCCGAATTTACCGAAGAAGATGCCCTCATCACGGATCTGCACTGGCTGTCAAATGACCGGATCTTTCTTATGGAGACCGCCTGCTGTACCGTTATCGGAAAAGACGGTAAGGCGGTAGGCACCGTGACTTTCGAGGATCAAGCGGTGACGGATTTCAGCTATGGTGATGGTTTTGCAGCAATCATGCTGAGCGATTACTATTCGGGCACGAACGGCGTGATGATGACCGTAGGTGCCGATGCGACGATCCTGGGACAGGCAGGAATAGAAACGGATCTAAAGGCTATGGATGCCAACGGCGACTATATTGCGGCACTGTGCGGTGACGGTATCTATATGTATACGATGGGCATGCAGCAGGCCGGAACGATCGAGAGCACCACCGGAGTTCAGGATGTCGTCATCCGGAAAAATACGGATATTTTCCTGATATCTCACAATTCGGCCCAGGTACTCAGCTTTTAAGTGAATAGAGTGAAGTTAAGATTATAAATACAAGAAAAGGATAGAGAGTATGAGAATAGCCATTGATATTATTCTGGTAGCCATTATGCTGTGGTGCATATACAGCGGAATCCGGAGGGGAATGATCAATACCCTGATCACCATTATTGCCATCATTGCTTCACTACTCGTGGGAAGCATCGTATCTTCCTCTTTTTCTTCGCAGCTCATTCCGGCTTTTGAGCCTTTCGTTTCCGGAATCGCGGATGCGCAGGAATCTACGGTCATGGCCAATATAGGCTATGCGGATTCATCCATGTCACTGGCGGATCTTGCGGCACAGGAACCCGAGATCATATACAATTATTCCAAGGCGCTTTATCAGGAAATGGGCGTCTATGAGAAGAGCGCTTCCGCCATGGCGGAGGAGGTTCCGGAACTGGCGGCCTCCAAAAACCTCGGTGTTGAGGAAGCGGCGGTAGAAGTGTTCTGCCAGGATCTGCTTTATGTACTGGGAACGCTTCTGATCAGTTTGCTGGTGATCATCATATTCTCGGCCTTTATGAATCTGACAAACCTCAGTTTTCATCTGCCGAACATGCCGAGAGTAGAGAAAAACGGAGGCCTGATCTTCGGTATCGTGGAAGGAATGCTGCTGTGCATCCTGTTCTGCTGGTTCCTGAGCTTCTTCGGCCTTGTGATCGGAAAAGACACTCTTACAAGCTCATACCTTGCAAGATTTTTCCTGTCGTTCGGCTTTGTATCAAGCATACTGCTTTAAACCTGGAGATCCAAATGCCGTCTCCCTAAGGCGGCATTAAAACAATAGTAGGAGTAATTTTATGCAACCAACAATGTGTTCACGGTGCGGGAAAAACGTTGCTGTGATCTTTATAACCAAAATCGAAAACGGGGAACAGAAACAGGAAGGACTCTGTCTTAAGTGTGCCAGAGAACTTCATATCAAACCGGTCGATGATGTGATCGATAAAATGGGGCTTTCCGATGAAGATCTCGAAACGCTCTCGGGAGACATGATGAGCGCTTTTAACGGTCTTGAGGACCTCGCGGGGATCGATACTTCAGATGACGACGGAGAAGAAGACGGAAAAACGGCGACTTTCCCGTTTCTGAATAAACTGTTCGGAGGAAACAATAATGAGCCTTCCGGCAGTGATTCCCAGCCGGGGAACGGTTCCGGTTCCGCACATGATTCGGAGGACCGTCGGAATGCCCGAAACGGGAGATCCGGCAAGAAGAAATTCCTCGACAACTACTGCATCGATCTGAACCAGAGAGCCCGTGACGGCAAATTGGATAACATGATCGGCAGAGAAGAGGAGCTTGAAAGGGTCATACAGATCCTGAACAGAAGACAGAAAAACAATCCGTGTCTGATCGGCGAGCCCGGTGTCGGAAAGACCGCCATTGCGGAGGGTCTGGCACAGAGGATCGTCAAGGGGCAGGTCCCGTTTAAACTGCAGGAAAAGGAAGTTTATCTTCTCGACCTTACGGCACTGGTTGCCGGAACTCAGTTCCGCGGTCAGTTTGAAAGCCGAATGAAGGGATTGATCGAAGAAATCCGCAAAAAGGGAAATGTCATCCTTGTCATTGACGAGGTCCACAATATCGTTGGTGCCGGAGATGCCGAGGGAAGCATGAATGCGGCCAACATCTTGAAACCCGCGCTTTCCCGCGGCGAGATCCAGGTCATCGGCGCAACAACGTTCTCGGAATACCGCAAACACATCGAGAAAGATACTGCACTGGAGAGAAGATTCCAGCCGGTGACGGTCAATGAACCTTCTATAGAAGACAGCGTAAAAATCATCGAAGGCATCCGGCATTATTATGAGGACTTCCATGAGGTGGAGATTTCTGATGAAATGTGCCGCGCGGCCGTGGTCATGTCGGAACGCTACATTACTGACCGCTATCTGCCGGACAAGGCCATCGATCTTATTGACGAGGCCTGCTCGGACGTCAATCTTAAAAACAAGGATCTGGCGAGAAGAGAAAGCATCGAAAAAGAGATCGCCGATCTTGAGAAGGAACAGGAACTTCTTATGCAGGATACCGAACAGGAACATTATGAGCGCCTGGCGGAAATCCGCAGTGAAACCATCCGGCTCAGCGGCGAACTCGATCGGCTGAAAGCAGTGGGAAGACCGCAACTTACGATAGACAATATCGCAAGGATCATAGAGCTGTGGACGAAGATCCCCGCTTCAACGATCAAGGCCGACGAACTGGAGAGACTCGCAACGCTCGGAGACCGCCTGAAAGAGCATATCATTGGTCAGGATGAAGCGATCGCGTCGGTGGTATCCGCTATCAGAAGAAACCGCATCGGACTGAGTGCCAAGAGAAAACCGGTAAGCTTTATCTTTGTGGGAAGTACGGGTGTCGGCAAAACGGAACTGGTCAAGCAGCTGGCTTCGGATATGTTCGATTCGCCGGAATCTCTGATCCGTCTGGATATGTCGGAGTTTATGGAGAAGTTTTCCGTCTCCAGGATCATTGGTTCACCTCCCGGCTATGTAGGATACGACGAGGCCGGTCAGCTGACGGAAAAGATCAGGCGGAAACCGTATTCCGTAGTCCTGTTCGATGAGATCGAAAAAGCCCATCCGGATGTTATGAATATCCTTCTTCAGATACTTGATGACGGACGTATCACGGACGCGCAGGGAAGAACGGTGAATTTTGAGAATACGATCATTGTCATGACGACCAATGCCGGGAGCAATACGAACGTCGGAAGCGTAGGATTCGGCGGAACGCTCAACGATATGAACAAAGAGAAGACCATGAAGGCACTACAGGATTTCCTGAGGCCGGAGTTCCTCAATCGAGTCGATGAGATCGTTTACTTCAATAAGCTTTCCGAAGAAAACTTCCGCGGCATAGCCAAACTGATGCTCAATGAGCTCAAAGAGGTTATGGCAGAGCGCGGCATGAAGCTTACATGGACCGAGAGCCTGATTGATTATCTGGTATCAAAGAGCTATTCGGAGACTTACGGCGCCAGAAATCTCAGAAGACTGATCCAGAAAGACGTCGAGGATGCCATTGCTTCCGAGATCGTTGATAAGCGGGAAACAGCCGTGAGCAAAGTTTCCCTCTCGAGCCGCAAGGATAAGGTAGTTATAAAAGTAGATTAAAAATAATATCAAAAGACCCGTCCTGCAAGGGACGGGTCTTGCTGAAAGAATGAACTAAGGAGGAAATTAAAATGGCTGCAGAACGTATTGAAGTAATCAAGGGGGATATCACAAGATCCAAGGTTGACGCCATTGTCAATGCGGCAAATAAATCGCTTCTGGGAGGCGGCGGTGTGGACGGTGCCATACACAGAGCGGCCGGACCTGATCTTCTGAAAGAATGCAGAGCACTCAACGGTTGCGAGACCGGACAGGCAAAGATCACCAAAGGATATGACCTCAGAGCAAAACACGTCATTCATACCCCCGGCCCTGTGTGGCACGGTGGAAGCAACAACGAAGAAGCACTTCTTGAAAGCTGCTATAGATCCTGCCTTACACTGGCCTCGGAGAACGGATGCAAGACCGTTGATTTTCCGTCAATATCAACCGGAGTTTATCATTTTCCGCTGGAAAAGGCTTCAAAGATTGCCATAAATACCATTGCAGAATACCTGGAGAATCATCCGGAAATAGAGAAAGTTCGTATGGTCTGTTTTGACGACGGTACGAAGAAATACTACGACGAGGCTTTGGCTTCACTGGAGGAGTAAGAACATTGAATCTGCTGATCAGCGCTTGCCTTCTGGGATGCAGCTGTCGATATGACGGCAAGGATAACGGACTGCCCCTGGAGATCCTCTGCGAACTTCAAAAGAAATACACACTGATCCCGGTGTGCCCGGAAATCTATGGAGGACTCAGTACGCCGCGACCGCCTGCGGAGATCCTGCATGGAAAAGTGATGAACTGCGAGGGAGCAGATGTGACGGCTCAATATGAAAAGGGAGCCCGGGAGGCACTGAAGATCGCAGAAAAGTCCGGCTGCAAAGCGGCCCTTATGAAAGAACGCAGTCCGTCCTGCGGATGCGGACAGATCTATGACGGCACTTTCAGCAAAAAATTGGTGGACGGAGACGGGGTTGCGGCTGCGCTGCTGAAACGATCAGGCATAAAGGTTTTCGGAGAGAGCAGCGTGGAAAAGTTCCTGCTTGTTGAATAACTTCAGGTGTTTTTGGAATATGTAAACCATGAAGATTTCATACCTGATTTTGGTTTAGTTTACGTAATGATTGAGACCTAAATTTATTTCAAAAAGTCAATACAAAATGTCACGGAAATGTTACGACGTATTTGTTAAATTGTACGAAAATGGTAATTTATCGTTGAAATTAAAACCGTCTCTGTGTATATTATCTCTATACGTCGTTAGGGATATTATTCCCCAAAAAAGAACGATGGAATTTGAAGGGAGAAACCATGAGAAAAAGCTTAAGAAAAACCCTCAGCTTGGTTCTTTGCCTCGTTCTGGCCTTAACGATTGTTGGCCCAACCACATTGGCTTCCGCAGATAATTCGGATCTGCACGGAATCACAACCATGGGCGACAGCGTTGCAACAGGCTACGAACTGGTTCAGGACAGCTGGTGGTCCAGCGAATTGGATGTTAATGAAAACGGACAGCCTGTCTACATGAAGACACCGGTTGGAATGCATGTTCTTGTTCCGAACAGCTACTCCGGTCTGGTTGCAACGGCGCTCGGAATCAATGATTCCAATAAAGACAGCTGGTATTACAACCATACCCGCGCAGGTTTCCGTACGATAGAAGAGACAAGAATGCTCGATCCCGAGTATGATGCCGAAATCGGCGATGAAGTGCTCAGCAACAACTACATCCTGCACGGCCATGCAAACATGAACGAAGAGCAGCTTCAGCAGTTCCGCGACGAAGCAGCAACAAACGTTGCCAATTCCAAACTTGTTATCGTGGAACTCGGCATGAGCGATATCGGCCATGCATTCACACTGGCTGCAAACTTGATCGTTGATGATATCGCACAGTCTGCAAACAAGAGCGTTGAAAGCCTTCAGGGCATTGCAGATGCTCTCCAGAGTGGAGATCTTGCCACCATGCTGACTGCAGGCCTCCAGGCTGCAAAATATGCAGGTGTTCTTCCTGCTGCTATCACAGCATTCACAAAAGCAGAACTGCAGACCACTGCAGGATTTGCACTGAACTACAAGAAACTGATGGATACCATCTATGAGATCAATCCGGACTGCACCATCGTTGCACTGGGCATGTTCAACCCCTTCGGCGATGTCAGCCTGTTAGGTCTGGACGCGGTCAAGGCCGGACAGCTCTACGATGTAGCAATCGAAATGGTCAACCAGATCATCAAGAACGCTTCTCCGAGCTCCGACTGCGATTACCGTTATGTTGATATCATGGATTGCCCGATGCGCGGCATCGACGGCGGCCTTCTGACCAACCCGATCGGAGTCTATACCGGAATCTTCAATAACCTCCATCCGATGGAAGAGGGACATGCTTGGATTGCACAGCAGATCTTGGATACTCTGGGCTCTGACTTCTCTCTGAATCTCGGCAACGCCGGCACTCCCAGCACCGGCAGATTCGTTGACGTAAACAGCAGCGACTGGTTCTACACCGCTGTTAACTACGTGGCAGATCACAATTACATGGTCGGTACCACCGACAACACCTTTGAGCCTTACACAAATCTGACACGTGCAATGGTCGTTCAGATCCTGTATGCGATCGAAGGATGGCCTTCCAGCGGCTCCAATGCCTTCTCGGATGTTCCGGATGGCGAATGGTATACAAATGCTGTCAACTGGGCGGCATCCAACAGCATCGTAGCCGGCATGGGCGACGGAACATTTGCTCCGAATGCAGATGTTACCAGAGAGCAGCTTGCAACCATTCTGTACGGCTATGCTAAATATAAGAATGCTGATACCGCACTCAGCGGTGATGTAGCTAAATTTGCTGACCAGGGTCAGATCAGTGACTGGGCAGTAGACGGTCTGAAGTGGGCAGTCGGCCACGGCGTCATCGCCGGCAAGGACAACAACCAGCTCGATCCTCTGGGTACCGCTACCAGAGCGGAAATGGCTCAGATGATCTACAGACTGATGACAGAGGTCCTGTAAGCTAAATAATGAATAAAAAAAGTCACGGCAGATTCTGCCGTGACTTTTTTTGTTATGAGCTTTAATCCGTAACTTTATATATCTCCTCACGTAGGTGAAGAAATGTCGGAAGCTGTTTTCTAACGGAATCCACATCATTAAGATCAATATCGCAGAAAAGTACCTGTTCCGCTTCATCGCAGGTCGCTCTGACATCTCCGAAAGGACCGGCTACCGTGGAGTGCCCCCAGCATTTATAAGGCCCGTCCGGATTCCTGGCTGCCGAGCAGGCGGCAAACCAGACCTCGTTGTCAATGGCTCTTGCCCGGATGGAAAGTTCCCAATGGGCAGGTCCCGTGGTCATATTGAACTGTGCGGGAAGTAGGATCAGCTCCGCTCCTTTGCGTGCCATTGACCGGATAAACTCGGGAAAACGAATATCGAAACAGATCGCGACGCCGAATCTTCCGTAATCCGTATCGAAAACACAGATGTCCTCTCCGGCAGTGAAGGAATCCGACTCCTTAAAACGGATCCCGCCTTCAATATCCACATCGAACATGTGCACCTTTCGGTGCTTGGCGATGATCTTTCCGTTCTGATCGAAAACGAAGCAGGTATTGTAGAGTTCCCCGTCATCCATTTCCGGAATGCTTCCGCCTATCAGCACAACATTGTAATTCTGAGCCCACTGTGACATCCGCTTTACGGTCTCACCGTTTTCAGGCTCCGAAAAGGGAATAAAATATTTGGCAGAATACGGACAGAAATACATTTCAGGAAGTACAACGACGGAAGCGCCGCCCAGGGAAGCTTCCCGCACCATCTGCTCTGCCTGGAGAAGAGTTTCTTCTTTTTCTGATCGGGTCATGACCTGGCAGAGAGCCAGACGAAATTTGCTGTCGCTCATGATGTTTTCAGTCCTCCTTTAAGGATTTCAGATATCCGTCAATATCAAAGCTCCGTGTTTTTTCATCCTTTTTAAGATACAGCGGATGATGCGGATGACCTTTTTTTGAGATCGCTCCCGCGCACAGCCACTGGGAATCATATTTTTTTCCTATTTCCGCCATGTCGTAAAGACAGCGGGGAAGATAAGGACGTTTTTCTATGATCGTACCCCAGGCGGCCCATACGGCGGGACGGTATTCCTTGCTTACATTAGAAAGAATATATTCGAAGGCCCTCATGTTTTCCTCATGAAGGGAAGGGTTCAGCTCCTGATCCATATCATCGGGGGAAGTCGCTCGCTGCGCATACACATTGAACATGATAAAACTGTCAAATCCGTTTCCCGATGCGATACGGGAAACGGATTTAAGGGTGTTGTCCAAATTCCCGGGTTCGGCAGTGGATGGATTGATACCGATGCAGATCAGGGGATTTTCTCCCCGAGTTCCCAGAATATATCGATATTCGGTATAAAAGTCCGGTACATAGATCCATTTCAGGGTATCGTACTCACTGCTTTTTCCTGAGCGGCTGAGCGCCTCCTCAAATGACAGGATCGCAAGATCCTGTGATTTGCAGGCGGGAATATGCATTATTTGACAGCCTCCATGAGTTCGATGACACGATTGGTCTCTTCCCATTTTACGCCCAGATCTTCACGGCCCATATGTCCGTATGCGGCAAGAGATTTGTAAATCGGTTTCAGAAGATCAAGATCGCGAATGATCGCGGTCGGACGAAGATCGAAAACTTTTTTGACGGCTTCGGCCAGTTTGGAATCGGTTACGGTTCCTGTGCCGAAGGTCTGAACATTAATGGAGACGGGATTCGCCACGCCGATTGCATAGGCCAGCTGCACCTGGCAGCGGGTAGCCAGACCGGCGGCAACGATGTTCTTTGCGACCCATCTTGCGGCATAGGCGCCGGAACGGTCCACTTTGGTGGGGTCCTTGCCGGAGAAAGCGCCGCCGCCGTGGGGAGCTGATCCACCGTAGGTGTCCACGATAATCTTTCTTCCGGTCAGACCACTGTCGCCCTGGGGTCCTCCGATGACGAAACGGCCGGTGGGATTGATATAGATCTTGACATCGTCGTCCATCAGCTCTTCTGGAATCGTGGGTTTGATGACAAGACGGATCAGATCTTCGCGGATCTGGTCTTGCGTAGCACTCAGAGAGTGCTGGGCAGAGATGACGATGGTGTCGATGCGGGAGGGTTTTCCTTCGTCGTCGTATTCTACCGTCACCTGAGTCTTTCCGTCGGGCCTCAGGTAGTCGACCAGCTGAAGCTTCCGGATCTCGGCCAGACGTTTGGCCAGCTTGTGCGCCAGAGAAATCGGCAGAGGCATCAGTTCGGGCGTCTCGTCGCAGGCATAGCCGAACATCATGCCCTGATCGCCAGCGCCGTTGTCAAGCTCACTTTCACCGCTGTCCTTGGATTCCAGAGAATGATCAACGCCCAGCGCAATATCTCCTGACTGCTCATCAAGGTTTACGATGACTCCGCAGGTCTCGCCGTCAAATCCGTATTTTGCTCTGTCGTAGCCGATGTCCGTTACGACACCGCGGGCGATCTGATTGATGTCCACATAGCAGGAGGTGGAAACTTCGCCCATGATGTGGATAAGGCCTGTGCTTACGGTCGTTTCGCAGGCAACGCGGCCGTTCGGATCCTGTTCCAGGATCGCATCCAGTATGGCATCCGAGATCTGGTCGCAGATCTTGTCGGGATGACCTTCCGTAACGGATTCCGAGGTAAATAGATAGCTCATAATAATCTCCTTTGGTACTGTATATAGATGATTTCTTATATTAGGTGAAAAAGAAAAGCTCCGCCTTCCGGCGAAGCTGTTTGTTATGGTGATCCTCATCTTTCGATCTTCTTCGCCGGATTTGGCACCTTACGATCCTCGCAGGTTGCCGGGCTTCACAGGGCCGTTCCCTCCACCGCTCTTGATAAGGTATTAAGTTGGTTAAATTATAGCAGTTGAAAATCCTATGTCAAGATGTATTTGTTTTAAATTTTGAAATTCCGCACCATTTAGGATATATTGAAATCTAAAGAAAGATGGAAGGAGGAAAGAAAATGAAAATCTTAATGGTCTACGGAGGCCCGCATGAAAACGGATGCACCCGGGAAGCGCTCAGACAGATGGAAGAGATCTTTCAAAAGGAAGAGATCCAGTCGGATCCTTTCTGGATCGGAACAAAGGCGATAAGCGGCTGCATGGCCTGCGGAAAATGCAGGGAAATGGGCCAGTGTGGTATCAATGACCGGGTAAACGATTTTCTCCGGCTTGCACCGGATTATGACGGGTTCGTATTTGCCTCACCAGTGCATTTTTCGGGAATCGCCGGCTCGATGACCGCTTTCCTGGACCGAGTTTTCTATGTGGTAAGTAAGGCTGAACTGGACTTCTTCCGCCTCAAGCCTGCCGCGACGCTGGTCTCAGCCAGAAGAGCTGGAACAACGGCAGCAATCGAGCAGCTCAATCAGTTTGTTCAGTACAATTCCATGATCCAGATCACCTCGCAGTACTGGAATATGGTTCATGGAAATAATCCTGAAGAAGTGAGGAAGGACGCAGAGGGACTCCAGATCATGAGAACGCTGGCTTCCAATATGGTCTATGTTCTGAAACTATGCGAAGCAGGAAAAAAAGCCGGAATAGAAATGCCGGAACAGGAGGCCAAGATTGCAACAAATTTCATCAGAGAATAAGGGAACGAGATATCGGCGAAATTGCGTATGTATTGAGATTTTAAAGACGCAATAGTATAATAACTTTTGCTTTTAAATTAACAGAAATCAGGCAGGACGGATCTATGATACAGGCAAGACTGACTGAATTGAATATGCAGGAAGTCCTGATGTATATGGGATTTCGAGGACAGGAATATTCCGAGGATCTGAACGACCAGATGACGATATGCCGGGACCGCATTATCAAGGCAGCGGAGCCGCGTGTTGTCTGGAAAAGAGTGCCGTATAAGGACGGTTTCGCCGGAGACATCGAACTTCCCGGAAAAGACATTGCCGCAATGCTGGAGGAATCCACGGAAGTGATCCTGATGGCGGCTACCATCGGACCTCAGATCGAGAAGCTGATGATGCGGTATGAAGTGTCGGATATGGCAGATGCCGTGATCATGGATTCCTTTGCCAGCGTGGCGATAGAGAATGTCTGCAACAATTTTGAATCCGATATGCGATCTCTGCTTGAAAAGGAAACAAAATATCTGACGAGCAGGTTCAGTCCGGGCTACGGAGACCTGCCGATCGAGATACAGAAGGACCTGTGCGGTTATCTGGATACACACCGGCGGATCGGTCTGACGGTCAGCGACAATTATCTGATGGTGCCCAGAAAGTCGGTCACTGCGGTGATGGGAATCTCGGATAAGCCGCAGAAGCTTCGCAGCGACGGATGTGCGTCCTGCAATATGTTCAGAGAATGCAGCTACAGAAAAGAAGGGCGGGTGTGCAATGCCTGAAAGGATCATACTGGACGGAGCGATGGGAACAATGCTCCAGAAACGGGGAATGAAGCCCGGAGACCATTCTGAAATATTCGGCATAGAGCATCCCGAAATTATAGAGGAAATCCATAAGGAATATATCAATGCCGGAAGCAACCTCATCTATTCGAATACCTTTGAGGGGAATTCTCATAAACTGAAGGGAACCGGATATTCCTCGGAAGAAGCGGTACGGATCAATGTCGAGACCGCAAAGCGCGCGGCGGGAACGGCGGTAAAAGTCGCGCTGGATATCGGACCCATCGGAGAGATGATGGAACCTCTTGGCACATTGTCATTCCAGGAAGCTTATGAGGTATATAAGACCATGGTCATGGCCGGCGAAAAAGCCGGAGCGGATCTGGTCATATTCGAGACACAGACCGATCTGCAGGAGGTTCGGGCCGGTGTTTTGGCCGCTCAGGAAAATTCGGATCTTCCGATCTGGGTCACGATGACATTTGAAGAGTCGGGAAGGACTTTCACCGGAACAACGGTGGAGAGCATGGCCGTGACCCTTGATGCACTGGGTGTCGATGCGATGGGCATCAACTGCTCGCTGGGACCGGATACGCTGTTTCCGCTGATCCAGAAGATGCAGGATTGGACGAACGTTCCGCTGATCATCAAACCGAATGCGGGTCTGCCGGATCCCATGACCGGAGAATACGGAATAGATGCTGCTGAATTCGGCCGGCAGATGCTGCCGTTTCGAAAGATCGGAGTAAACATTCTGGGCGGCTGCTGCGGCACCAATCCGGATTATATCAGGGAACTCTGCCTGCAGACCGCAGAGAACCCGTCAGATAAGACTAAACATGTGAAGAAGCATGCTGTATGCTCGGCCGGACATCTCACGGAAATGTCGGGAGTCAAAGTCATAGGAGAGCGGATCAATCCCACCGGAAAGAAAAGATTTCAGCAGGCGCTCCGCGAACATGATATGGACTATGTCATGGAGCGGGCCATCGAGCAGGCGGATGCAGGAGCGGATGTTCTGGATATCAATGTAGGACTGCCCGGAATCGATGAGGCAAGCATGATGGAAGATGTCGTCAAGGCGGTCCAAAGTGTGGTCTCGCTGCCTCTGCAGATCGATTCCACGGATCCCGAAACCATCGAACGCGGGCTTAGAGTCTGCAGCGGAAGAGCCATCGTCAACTCGGTGAACGGCAATGAAGAGACGCTGGATGCCATACTGCCTGTTGCAAAGCGCTACGGAGCGGCCGTTGTCGGTCTGACGATGGATAAAAACGGCCTTCCGCAGACAGCGGATGCCCGATTCGAGATTGCCGAACGGATCTGTAAAAAGGCAAAGGAGTACGGGTTCGAAAAAGAGGACCTCCTGATAGACTGTCTGACAATGACGATCTCGGCGCAGCAGGAACAGGCTGCAGAGACTCTCAAGGCGGTAAGAAAAGTAAGAGAAGAACTGGGTGTTCACTGTGTGCTTGGGGTCAGCAATATTTCCTTCGGCCTGCCTGAAAGAGTGCATGTGACGGAAAATTTCCTGATTCAGGCCATGAACTGCGGTATGGATTTTGCTATTGTGAATCCGAATCAGAAAGAGATCATGGATGCCGTCTTCTCCTTCAGAGCTCTTTCCGGAGAGGACGCGAACTGCCTGAAGTATATCGAACGTTTTTCTTCCGAAGAGATCCATGAGGAGCTAAGAGAATCCCCGGAGATGGATATTAAGAGAGCTGTCCTCAAAGGCCTGAAAAAAGAGACCTACCTGCTTACGCAGGAAAAGCTCAGAACCATGTCGGAACTCGACGTGATCAATACGGAACTGATCCCGGCACTGGATGCGGTCGGCGAGAAATATGAAAAACAACAGATCTTTCTCCCTCAGCTGATCAATTCGGCCAACGCGGCCTGCGAGGGATTCGAACTTATAAAAAAAGAAATCGCAAAACGCGGAGGCGAATCCATCAATAAGGGAAAAATCATCCTTGCGACGGTTCAGGGGGATATCCACGATATTGGAAAGAATATCGTCAAGGTCGTTCTGGAAAACTACGGATATCAGGTGATCGATCTCGGACGTGACGTGCCTCCTGAAAAAGTCGTTGAGACGGCCATAAAGGAAGATGTGAAGCTGGTGGGGTTGTCTGCACTGATGACGACTACTGTGGGTTCGATGAAAGAAACCATAAAGCAGCTGCGTGAATCGGGGCATGAATGCAAGGTAATGGTCGGCGGTGCGGTGCTGACGCAGGATTCCGCGGATGAGATCGGTGCGGATTTCTACGCAAAAGACGCCAAAAGATCCGCGGATATCGCAAAATCTGTTTTTTCAGATCAGAGAGGGGAATAAAGCATAGATGAGTATCAAGGAAATGCTTAGCCAGGGGCCGGTGCTGTTTGACGGTGCCATCGGAACCTATGTGTCAAAGATCACAGACCAGAGCAACATGGACTGTGAGATGGCAAATCTTAATAAAAGAGAACTGGTCAAGGATATTCATAAGCAGTATCTCGAAGCCGGATGTCAGGCGATTAAAACGAATACCTTTAATACGAATCGAGTGCTTTATCACGGAGACGAGGCACAGGTGCGGATGGTAATACAGGCCGGTTGCCGTATTGCGAAAGAGGCGGCGGAGCCGTACGGAGCCGAGGTGTTTGCAGATATCGGTCCCGTAAACGGCCTCTATGGTGATCTGACGGCGGCCGAATATGTTTTTCTTGCCGATCTTTTCATCAAAGAGGGAATGCAGAATTTCGTCTTCGAGACACTGTCCTCCGCGGAAGGTCTCGAAGAAGCGGCCAAACACATTAGGGAAAAGGTGAAAGATCCGTATATCATTGCCATGTTTGCAGCTCAGCCGGACGGATATACGGTGCAGGGCACCTATGCGGAAGACCTGATCAAAGAGGCCTGGGCAACAGGACAGATCGATGCGGTTGGCTTAAACTGCATCGCCGGAGCCAGAGATATGCTGGAGCTCTATCAAAACATGGACCTCGAGGGAATGACGGTTTCCATGATGCCCAGCGCAGGCTACCCGGTCGTTGTCGACAACCGGATCGTTTTCGACAGTGATCCGGAATATTTCGGATCCAAAATGGCGGAGATGGGTTCTTCCGGCGTTAAGATCGTCGGAGGATGCTGCGGTACGACGCCGGAGCATATGAAGCAAACCAAGAAATATCTCCAGGTTGCAGCCACAAAGATCTCCTATCCTGCCAGAAAAGCGGAAGAAACCCGTAAAACCCAGGAAAAGGAGAGCCGATTCTGGAATAAGCTCTCAAAAGGGCAGAAAGTAATCGCGGTGGAGCTGGACCCTCCCAAGGATGCGGATCTCACAAAATTCATGAGGGGCGCGTACGATCTAAAAGATTCGGGCGTGGATATCGTAACGATCGCAGACTGTCCGGTAGGACGTGTGCGTATGGACTCCAGCCTTCTTGCCTGCAAACTGGAAAGAGAAGCAGGACTGGAAGCCCTGCCACATATGACCTGCAGAGACAGGAATGTCAATGCCACCAAGGCACTGCTTCTCGGTCTTTACGCCGAAGGGGTAAGAAATGTGCTTCTTGTCACAGGCGACCCGATCCCTTCTGCGGAAAGAGACGAAGTGAAGAGTGTTTATCAGTTCAATTCCAGAAAACTGGCTGCCTACGTAACTTCCCTGGGAAGCAATGTGCTGCCGAGCCCGTTCCATATATTCGGAGCGCTCAATGTCAATGCACATAATTTCGATATTCAGCTTGAACTTGCGAAGGATAAAGAGAAAAAGGGAGTCTCCGGATTCCTTACCCAGCCGGTACTGACAGAGGAAGCCATGCAGAACCTAAAGAAAGCTCGAAAGGTGCTTCGTGGATATATTCTGGGCGGTATGATCCCTCCGGTCAGCGCAAAAAATGCGCGATTTATGGACAGTGAGATCAACGGAATAAAGGTCTCACCGGATATCATAGAAAGGTATGAGGGACTGGAAAGAGAAGAAGCGGAGGATCTTGCCGTGGAACTGATCACCGATATTGCCGGGCAGATCGCTCCTTATGTAGATGGCTACTATCTGGTCACACCGTTCATGCGCACATCGCTGATCGGCCGGATCATAGAAAAAATGAGAGAGGCGGACGACAACTTATAAATCGCCATTAGCCTCAGCATAGAATGAAAAATGACACTGCTTCTATCGCCGAAGCAGTGTCATTGCTTTAAAAGATTAAGTTGGCGCGGACATCATCAAGTGTCAGATCTGACTGGATCAGCTGCCATTCCGTCATCCAGTCGATGACCTCCTGCCATCTCAGATCATCCTGCTGCAGAAAGGCTGTTTCCGCAGGCTGCATCAGAGGAATGATGGTATAGATGGTCGTTCTTGCCAAGGTCTGGCTGATCGGTTTGTTTTCCGCATCCTGATATTTTATAAGAGTTCTAATGGCTTCTTCTCTCTGATCGCACATCGCGGTATAGCCTCTGGCGGAGGCTTTCAGGAAGGAGGAGACCAGTTCCGGATCATTGGAGATAGTATCATCCGAAGCGATAAAGACTTTTTCGTAGTAGGATGGAACACTGTAGCTTTCAACTTTCAGCCAGTCGATATCGATGTTGTTTTCTTCCGCAACGGGGAGATCATATATCAGACTTCCGCCGATAGTGATATCCACCAGACCATCGGTCAGCGCCGTGGATTCCTGCCCAGTGATATCGACAAGATCGATGTCCATAAAGCTTCTTCTTGAGCCATAAAGAACAGTAGCGATCATGGCTTTTTGAAGATCTGTTCCGTCATATCCGAACTTTTTGTTGTACAGGTCACTGGGAGAGTAGATCTTGTTTCCCTTGATCATCTGAAGAATCTGAAGAGGAGACTGAACGATGGCACCAATCGATTTCATGGCCAGCCCGTTCTGTCTGCCGGAAATCACATCCAGCTGACTGCAGATGCCGAAATCGGCGATCCTGGTGGCAACCATCTGTTCGGAGGTCATACCCTCAAGAGGAGTAATGATCTTAACCTCCAGGTTTTCCTCCGCATAATATCCGAGATCGGATGCCATATAAAGGAAAGTGCTGTCCGCGATGGGATAATCATCCAGTACGACCGTGATATGAGTCAGACCGTCTGAGGCCTCGGCTTGAGTGCCGTCCGAACTTGAGGAAAGATCTCCTGTATTTTTTGAGGTGCATCCGGGCAGGCACAGCGACAGGGCCGCTATGGCCAACAGGATAGCAAGAGTTCTCTTCATAGTGATAAAATCCTCCGTTAATATAGGAAGTCTGTATAATTAATATAACACTTAACAATTAAATTAGGAATATTTGCGATGCTGTGGAATTAGTTTAAGCGCTGCAATACTAATTGTCAAGAAGACCGGAAACCCGGAAAAAACCGCTTTAAAACAGCAGGAATAAGGAACGGGAGGTCATCTTGACACGCCTAGAGTATTGGATTAAAATACACACGCTGAACATGCCCCAGTAGCTCAGCTGGATAGAGCGACCGCCTCCTAAGCGGTAGGTCGGAGGTTCGAATCCCCTCTGGGGTGCCAGAACGGAGAAGCCGGGAAGACTTCTCCGTTTGATTTTTTTAGAAAAGAAGGAGACCCCTCTATGTTGTTCATTCAGGAATATGAGTCACCCCTGGGGCTGATGGACCTGGCAGGCAGCGAAACCAGTCTTATCGGAGCCTGGTTTAAAGATCAGAAATATTTTAAGTCAACGATCTCGGAACAGGATAATCTAGTATATGAGAATAATGCCGTATTGAAGACTGCGGCGGAATGGCTGGATGCCTATTTTGGAGGGGAAAATCCCAATGCCGGTGAGATCCCGGTGGAATTTCAGGGAACTGAATTTCGTGTAAAAGTATGGAATTTCCTTCAGAAAATTCCCTATGGAGAAGTCACCACCTACGGAGAGATCGCCAAACAGATCTCCGGGAAAGAAGGAACGAAAATTCCCGCGGCACAGGCAGTGGGAAGCGCGGTCGGTCACAATCCGATCTCCGTCATTGTACCCTGCCACAGAGTCGTCGGGAAAAACGGATCTCTTACGGGCTATGCGGGAGGACTGGACCGAAAAGAATGGCTGCTGCGTCATGAGGGAATAGAGATCAGCACCGCAGCGGAATCAAAAGGAAGAAAAGTATGCTTATAATCGGATGCCACCTGTCGTCTTCAAAGGGTTTTCTTGCGATGGGCAGGACCGCCGTGGAGATCGGGGCCAATACCTTTCAGTTTTTTACCAGAAATCCGCGAGGCGGAAAGGCGAAACCGCTGGATCTTGAGGATATCGCCGCTTATCTTCAGTTCGCGAAGGAGCACGAGATAGTTGCCCCGCTGGCTCATGCGCCTTATACCCTGAATGCCTGCGCCAAGGATCCGGAACTGCGGAAATTCGCCAAAGAGACCATGAAGGATGATCTGCAAAGACTTCAGCACCTTCCGGGTGTCAATTACAATTTTCATCCAGGTAGCCATGTTCAGCAGGGAGAGGAAGCGGGTATCGCCTATATTACGGAAACCCTGAACGAGATCCTGAGTCCGGCGCAGAACACCACCGTTTTGCTTGAGACGATGGCGGGAAAAGGCACGGAGATCGGCGGGAAATTTACGGAGCTGAAAAAGATCATCGACGGCGTAGAGCTCAAGGAACACATCGGAGTATGCCTTGATACCTGTCATATTTTTGATGCGGGATACGATCTCGGAGACAGCGTAGATGCTGTCGTAGAACAGTTTGACAGGGAAGTGGGCCTGAATTATCTTAAAGCGATCCACCTCAATGACAGCAAAAACGTTTCCGGAAGTCATAAGGACCGGCACGAGAAGATCGGCGAAGGCGAGATCGGGATAGAGACACTGACCAAAGTGATCAATCATCCGGCGCTTTGCAGACTTCCGTTTTATCTGGAGACACCAAATGAACTTGACGGTTATGCAAGGGAAATCGCCGAACTCAGGAACTTATATCGGCAGTGAGCAAATCAACTATTGCCGCAGGAGGAACAAGCAGGATGTATATCAGAAAATCTACAACAGAAGATCTTCCGGCAATGCAGGAACTGTATGAATCCGCACGGCAGTTTATGAAGGAACAGGGGAATCCCACCCAGTGGGGTGATTCCTATCCTACCGAAAGTATGCTGAAGGATGATATTTCAAAAGGAATCAGCTATGTATGTGCAGAGACGGAAGATACGGATAAATCGGAAGAAAGGATTCTTGCGACTTTCGTCTACTATTATGGTCAGAGGGATATCAACTATGAATATATAGAAGATGGTGCATGGTCGGATGAGGAACCCTATGGAGTTGTGCACAGGATTACCACCAGAACGGGAACCCGGGGCGTGGGAAAGTACTGTCTTGACTGGGCTTATGAGCAGTGCGAGCATCTGAGAATCGATACCCACCATAACAACATCCCTATGCAGAATCTGATCCGAAAGTGCGGATTTGAGTACTGCGGAGTCGTCTATATGAAAGATGACGACGGCTCCCCGAGAGATGCCTTTATACGCCGTTAAGTGCTTTATGTTAGTTAAAAATAAGATCTTTCGCTATTTGTAACAAAAAATGACGAAGAATATTGTAAAAAACAGATGCGAATTTCTTCTGAGTGTGTTAAAATACATCTTCAGTACTTTATTAATTAATTATAATTAATATATATTGGGGCCTGGATACAGACCTTGATACGCAGATACTTTAGTTATTGGAGGTAGAATCTTGAAAAAGATGGGTAAAAGTACTGCAATCAGTGTGATTGTAGTATTCATTCTGGTTACGGCACTGTGTTTATATACCGTGCTCGCCGGCTGGGGTGAAGATCACAAAGGTTCCGCAAGGAACATAAAAAGAGGACTGGACCTTGCAGGCGGTGTGTCCATTACTTATGAGACCGACGATGCGAATCCGTCGTCAGAAGATTTAGAGGACACCAGATACAAACTGCAGCAGCGTGTAGATCAGTATTCTACCGAATCCAATGTCTATCTGGAAGGCACAAACAGAATCACGGTCGAGATCCCCGGCGTCACGGATGCCGATGAGATCCTGCAGGGACTTTCTGCACCGGGCAGTCTGTACTTTATCGCGCAGACGGATTCTGAAGGAAACGAGAACTATTCCGTGGATGTTACCACGGGCGAATATACCCTTAACAAGACCATTGAGGAACTGGAAGCGGACGGCTCCATCGTCTGTGAGGGCGCGGACGTAACGGATGCAAGCGGCGTGATGCAGCAGGGCAGCACCGGACTGCAGGAATTCGTCGTCAGTCTTACCTTCTCCGAAGAAGGAGCTGAAAAGTTTGCCACCGCAACGGAAAAAGCCTATAGCAGCGGTGAGACCATCGGCATCTACTACGACGGAAGATTCGTATCCGTACCGACCGTCAATGCAGTCATTTCTGACGGCAAGGCACAGATCACCGGCATGAGCTCAATGGAAGAGGCTACGGAACTGGCTTCCTTCATTCGTATTGGCGGACTGAAGCTACAGCTCAATGAGATCCGCTCCAACGTAGTAGGTGCACAGTTAGGCCAGGAAGCACTTCGCACCTCCCTGATCGGCGGTGCCATCGGCCTTGCCTGCGTCATGATCCTGATGATGATCGTTTATCTGGTGCCCGGCGTTATCGCCTCAATCGCACTGATCTTCTATACTGTGCTGATGCTGCTTCTCCTGAAGCTGTTCAATGTAACACTGACGCTTCCGGGTATTGCAGGTATCATCCTGTCAATCGGTATGGCCGTTGACGCAAATGTTATCATATATTCCCGTATTCAGGAAGAACTGACAGACGGTGCTTCGGTCAATAAGGCCATCACCGCGGGCTTCAAAAAAGCAATGTCGGCAATCCTTGACGGACAGATCACTACGATCATAGCCGCATTCGTCATCATGATCCTCGGTACAGGCACCATCAAGGGATTTGCCGTGACACTGAGCATTGGTGTTGTTCTGTCCCTGTTTACGGCCTGCGTCGTATCGAGACTTCTGGTACGTGCAGTCTATGCGATGGGTGTTACCAAACGCAGCGTCTGGGGACGCCCGAAGAAAGAGCATAACTTCGATTTCGTCAAGAATATGCCTAAATTCCTCGTGGTTGCCGTACTGGTGATCGCGGTGGGTATCGGAAGCATGATCGTGCATGCATCCAAGGGTGAAAAGATCCTCAACTACAGCCTGGACTTTGTCGGAGGCACCGCAACAACGGTCGTGTTCCCGGAGGATTATTCTCTGGAACAGCTTGATGAGCAGGTCAAACCAGTAGTCGAGGATATCACAGGCGATGCGGATGTCATGATGCAGAAGATCGTGGGATCAAATCAGGTGGTCATCAAGACCAGAACTCTTAATCTGGATGAGAGAACCGCCCTTGAAACAAGCCTTCAGGAAAACTTTGGCGTTACTGACGGAAGTGTCACTACCGAAAGCATTTCCGGCGCGATTGGAAAAGAAATGAGAGCCAGCGCAATCAAGGCAGTTATCGTTGCTGTCATACTGATGCTTCTCTACATCTTCATTCGATTCAAAGACTTCAACTACGCACTTTCTGCAATCCTGGCTCTTTGCCACGATGTGCTGATTACTTTCATGGCGTACGCGATCCTCAGAATCAGTGTAGGCAGTGCTTTTATCGCAGTTATGCTTACGATCCTGGGTTATTCGATCAACTCCACGATTGTTATCTTCGACCGTATCAGAGAACTTCGCAAGACCGCTGGAGATTCGCAGCTTGTGCCGACGGTCAACAAGGCCATCAACATGACGCTGACAAGAAGCATCTATACAAACCTTACGACCCTGATCTCCATTGTTGGACTCTATGTTATCGGTGTATCTTCCATCAAGGAATTTACTCTTCCGATGATGGTCGGTATTGTGGCAGGTGCTCTGTCTTCCGTGTTCCTGACGGGACCGCTGTGGTGCAGAATGAGAAGCGCCAAGGTGAAGAAGAAAAAATAAATAAAACACAAAGAAGGAGCTATCTTCGGATAGCTCCTTTTTCATATTCATAGACGTCAGCTGAGATCGGTTAATTCACGGATCTCTTCGAAACGGGATACGATCTTATCGTAATTTTCGGGGATATGGGGGAAAAGACAATTGCTGCAGTCTTTTACACCCGTAGAAGTATACTGAAAATCTCCTCCGCATTTGGCTCCGAGGGCGTACAGAGGGCAGTAACAGAATAAGCAGTTGAAGTTATCCTTGTCCGCTTTCGGATGACACGGGAAATATTCACAGGTTTTGTGGCAGAAAAATTTATAGTTTGACGAACGGCTGCTGTCTGACATGCAACGGATCACCTCCCGTAAAGCGGAACTGTTAAAATAAGGATACTCTCTGAGAACCTAATATGCAAGAAATAAAAGCCCGATAATGCTTGGCGAACTGCCGGGTCAGATAGTATAATACAAGGGAAGAAAGAACGCACGAAGGACAATTCGGAGGAGAATCATGATTTTATATTTCAGCGGAACGGGAAACAGCAAGTTTGTGGCAGAGGTCCTGGGCGATCAGCTAAACGACGAAGTCGTGTCTCTGAGGTCCTATCTGAAGTCCGGAAGACCTGCGGAATTTCATTCCGAAAAGCCTTACGTCATCGCGGCTCCCATCTATGCATGGAGATTCCCCAAAAATGTAGTGGATTTTGTAAAGGCCTCGGAGTTCAAGGGAAATAAAAAAGTTTATTTCGTATGCTCCATGGGGGAGGATCTCGGAAACGCCCCGGCCTACTGTGAAGACCTCTGCAAAAAGAAGGATCTGGAATACTGCGGATTGAAAGGGATCGTGATGCCGGTCAATTATCCCGAAAACGGAAAACTTCCTTCCAAGACGGAGACCTATCTGACCGCAACAAAGGCAAAGAGCGAATTGAAAGAAGTGGCACAGCAGATCGCGGCGGGAGAAAAGCTGGATGAAATGAAAGCGAATGCCTCTGATTATCTGAAATCGGCGGTCATCAATCCGGTCTATCCGCACTGGGTGGGAAGTCAGCAGTTTTCCCTGATCGAGGATAAATGTACAGGATGCGGGACCTGCGTGGAGCTGTGCATCATCAACAATATTTCATTAAAGGAAGGTAAGGCAAGTTTCGGTAAAAACTGCATCGGCTGCTATGCCTGTTACCAGTACTGTCCTGAGAAAGCGATCATCCTGAAAAAATATCCGGATCTGGAAACCAGATATCATGGCCCCGGATACAAAAACGGGAAAGTGACAGTTGACGAAAACGAGATTTTCTAATACTCTGAATCTGTAACAGAATAAAACTCAATTGAGATGAAATCTGAGAACCATATAAACCAGAGGGGGATGGCAATGGCCATAGAAAAAAACGAAATACCCAATGTCGAAGCTAAGCTGAGACATAATATTCTGAAAATGCCGGAGGAGATAAGAAAAGCCAGCGGTATCGTCATTTTTGGAAGACGGATCAAGAGCCTTGTGTTCACAACGGATATTGCAATTATACGCAACTGTGATGCGGATGCCGTGTTTGCTGTATATCCGTTTACTCCGCAGCAAAGTATCAGCGATTCGCTGATCAAAGCGTCCTATATTCCCGTGTTCTGCGGTGTGGGCGGGGGAACGACAAAAGGAATGAGAACAATTTCTCTTGCCAAGGATTCCGAAAGCCAGGGCGCAATGGGCGTGGTCCTGAACTCGCCGATCACAAATGTCAATCTGAGAGCCGTGTCCATGGCGGTGGATATTCCGACCGTGATTACGGTCGTCAGCGAAGACACGAATATCAAGGAGCGTCTTGCGGCCGGGGCCAGTATTCTGAATGTGGCCGGCGCCGCCAAAACACCGGATATCGTCAGAAAGATCAGAAAGGATTTTCCCAAAGTGCCGATCATAGCCACGGGAGGAAATACACCTGAACTGATACTGAAGACCATCGAAGCCGGTGCCAACGCGATAACCTATACTCCGCCGTCTCCGTCCGTCCTGTTTAAGGATATGATGGAGCGTTATCGGGAACTGTAAATTTAAGAAAGAACAGTTCAACGACATATCAATAGCGTAAGTCTCTCGAAATACGGACATGAAGAAAGCAGAGCATTGAGCTCTGCTTTCTGTATTATCGATTCAGTTGGAACCTCCCGGACCTCCGAAGTTTCCTCCGTTGTCGTTCGGCATCTGACCGGATGGCATGTCGTCAGGCATTTGCCCGTTTCCGAAATCGGGCATATTTCCGCCCATGCCGCCGCCTATGTCACCGCCAGGGCCGCCACCCTGACCCATGCTTCCCGGATCGCCCATCTGGCCGAAACCGCCGGAGGAGCCGTTGGTCGTGACAACCTCAGAGACGGTGATCTCGGAGGACTGATCTCCGGCCGTTACGGTATAGGTACCATCGGCTATGGCATCAGATGTGAAGATGACACTTTGATAATCCTTGGTCGGGGTATAGGACAGTATCACATTTCCGCTGCTGTCCGTCAAAGTAACTGTTGTGCCGCCGGATACGACGGAGTCAAAGGTGTTCATGATGGAATACTGAGTGGACTCCGAACCGAATGTTTCCGCCATTCCGGAACTTCCCGCAAACACTGCGGTACCGCCGGTGACCTGAGCATCGATGCCGACATCAAGAGCAGAGTCGCCTCCGCTGGTCGGGCCGTCAACATAGAGGGTACCGCCGTCCATATAGAAATATCCGTTGGAGTCGATACCGTCACCATCGGCATTTACATAGATATCTCCGCCGGTAATTCGGATGTAACAGTTTTCATCGGCATCCATCATACCGCCGCCCATGTCGCCGCCAGGGCCGCCGCCTATATCGCCGCCGGGGAATCCGTTTGACAGTTCCGAATTCGAGTCAGTACCGGACGTTGTGTTCGACATGAGAGTATAGCCGTTTTCCTCGGTCGCTGATGCGTCGTTGCCGGTGGACATGGTGTCGTCGACTCCGGCCTCTTCAGAAGAGGAGCTTCCGCTGGATGCATTCATTCCGTCGTCGCTTGCCGTAATGTTTATCGTTCCGCCGTTTATGTCAATGGTCTGTCCTTCGATTCCCTCGTAGCTTTGAGTGATCGTAAGAGTTCCACCGTTGATCACTACGTAATTGTCCGCATGGATTCCGTCGTCTCCGCTGGAAAGGTTCAGAGTACCGCCTGCAATATAGACGAAACCCTTGTCTTCATCTTCATTGTCGGAGTGAATCGTATCGTCTCCGGCGGTGATCGTGAAGGTTCCGGCTTTTATTCTCACGGAATCTTTACCGGTCAGACCTTTCTGTGCGGCCTGAATGGTATAGGTTCCTCCGGTGAATACAAGATCGTCCTTGCTTACGATCGCATGATCGTAATTTGCGGTAACGGTCAGACTGCCGCTGCCGTTGAAAGTCAGATCTTCTTTGCTGAATATCACAGCGTCTACGTTTGTATCTTCTACGGTTTGAACATATTCGTCACCGGTATCGGACAGGCTGTTGGTGCTTCCCTCTGCCAGAGTGACGAAAACTTTATCTGCCTGGAGGACCAGAATACAGGCACTGTCATCATTTGTTAAAGTGAGCCCGTTTAAGACAAGCTGAACTTTTTCGTTATCTGCAGTGTTTACGATGATCTGACCATCGGATGCCGTGCCGGAAAGAATGTATGTTCCCTCCGACGCGATCGTAACGATCGTTCCGTCGGAACTGGCTCCGTCTCCGTCTATCGAGACCGCACCTTCGCTGAACACGATGGAGGTCGCAGAACTTTCATCGTAGCTCGGGTCGCAGTCACGGTCCGTAAACATATCGTCATCACTTTCTACGGTCGTATTTGCCAGGGCAGAGGCTTCCGTGACACTGGAGGTGTCCGAAGATGTACTGCAGGCCGATAAGGCAAATATCAGACATAGAACAAGCAGTATTGCAATGATCTGAGATTTTTTCATGAACATTCCCTCTTTCAGAATTATAAGTTTTCTGTTATATTTCTGATGCTAGGATATCGTTGTCAGTTTAAATAAACTTAAAATGACAGTGAACATTTTGTGGACATCCCGCCGGCTGCTTCCAGCAGATATACGGAGGTTCGGCAGAATAAAATAAATTAGGAGAAAATGATGCAGAGCACACTGTACAAACTTGTTGCTTTTGATCTGGACGGAACATTCCTTAATGATCAGAAGCAGATACCGGAAGAAAACAGAAAACTGTTGAAGGCCGTGGAAAAAACCTACATCGTTCCGGCGACGGGAAGACTTTACAGCGCCATCCCGGAAGAAATCAGAAACTGCCCGGCCGCAAGATATTTTATTACGATAAACGGCGCGGAAATTTATGATAAGGAAGAAGACCGGTCGCTGTTCAGCTCCGGGATCTCGGTTGAAGATGCCGAAAAATTGGTGGAGTACGGCAAAACGATCCCTGCGATCTATGACTGCTATCAGGATTCCAGAGGCCTGATAGACCGGAAAATGTACCTGAGCATTCCGGAATTTCTTTCACTGCCTCAGCTTCAGAAACTGGTCATGGACAACAGAACTCCTGTGGGTGACTTCTGGGGAACTGTTAAGGAAAGCGGTGCTCCGATTCAGAAATTTCAGTATTATTTCCATGATGAGGCGACAAGAGATGAATACCTGCCAGAGGTGATGCGCCTGTTTCCACAGTATGCGATTTCAAAGTCCAGCCCGCTGAATATTGAAATAAACATGGGCGGAACCAATAAGGGAAGGGCACTGCAGGTCCTGTGCGAGATGCTTGATATCCCGCAGTCCGCCAGCATAGCTTTCGGAGATGATATCAATGATGTAGAGATGCTCTCGTACGCAGGACATGGATTCGCCATGAAAAATGGTGTAGAGGAAGTAAAGAAAGCAGCCGATGATGTTACGGAATTTGATAATAACAGCGGCGGAGTCGGAAGAACGGTTGAGAAGCTTTTGAAGGAAATAAAATAAAGCTTGCAACCCTTTGAACGATATGCTAGGATGATATGGCAATTGAATAGGACAGTTCGAAACCATCCTGTCTTGAAACAAAACTATGGACTATGAAATTTGATCTACAATGAATTTCTCTGGAAATCGGACTGATATTTTATTCAGTTCGATTTTTTTATGGAAAAATTGATCTTGGAGGAAATATCTGATTATGAGCAATGAACTTATTCTGATCATTACACTGATCGTGGAATTCTCCTTAGTCGTCGCCGTAGCGGCAACACTGGAAGAACAGGGACTGTATATGTGGACGGTCGTTGCTACTGTGGCAGCCAATATAGAGGTCCTGATTCTGGTACATGCCTTCGGAATGGATATGACGTTGGGAAATATCCTGTTTGCCTCGACGTTCCTGGTCACTGATATCCTGAGTGAACTTTACGGAAAGAAAAAAGCACAGCTTGCAGTTACATTGGGTGTGGTAACAGACCTTGTGTTCCTCGCGGTGTCCCAGTCCTGGCTGCTGTATACGCCGGCCGGTGAAGATTTTGCCTCGGGACCAATTCGGGAAATCTTTTCCAACACTCCGCGGCTGATCATTGCAAGCCTGGTGGTCTATGTGATCGTACAGTACTTCGACGTCTGGCTTTATCATAAATGGTGGGATCTTACAAACAAAAAATATAACGACAGAAGGGGATTTTTGTGGTTGAGAAACAACGGTTCCACACTTATCAGTCAGCTGCTGAATGCCGTCCTGTATCCGGTCTTTGCCTTTGCGGGAACCTATTCCACCAAGACGCTGATCTCCATTATAGTATCGAGTTATGTGATCTTTATCGTAACGAGCCTTGCGGATACGCCCTTTATTTATGCCGCAAGAAAGATTTTTGAAAAGAAGCATGCGAAATCTGCCGCCTGACTTTGCCCGGATAAAAAAGAAAGGATCCTCAATGGATCCTTTCTTTTTTTTATGCTGAAACTCAGCCGTATATGTGATACAGGAAGGTCATGGTCTGACCCCGTGTGCAAATGTTCTTGGGCGAGAATGTCGTTGCGGAAGTGCCCGTTGTGATACCGGACTGGGAAGCCCAGGCTACCGGCACCGCATAGTAGCTGGTAGGAGAAACATCGCTGAAAGTGGTCGATGTTTCGACACCCGGGGAACCGAGCGCATGCCACAGGAAGGTGACGACTTCGGCTCTTGTGCATGCTTTGTTGGGTGAGAAAGTCGTTGCGGAAGTACCCGAGGTGATTCCCTGAGAGTATGCCCACTGTACGGCATCATAATAGTAGCTGTCCTGAGCAACATCTGTGAAGTTCACCTGTGACGTTGCTTTCGGGCAGGAGAGGGTCTTCCACAGAAATGTCAGTACCTGTGCTCTGGTACATTCATTGGATGGTGCAAAGGCATTGGTCCATGCCCCCGAGGTGATCCCTCTTCCGACGGCCCAGTATACGGGCGTGAAGTAATAAGCAGATGTGTTGTTTACATCATTGAATTTTACATAGATAATACACTGATCGGTCTTTCCCGAAGCCGTTGCCGTAATGATCGAATATCCCGAAGTGACGCCGGTAATGGTGGAACCGCTGACTGCGGCTACCGAAGGATTGGACGACGACAGCGTGATCTTTGTGCTGGATGCCGCACTGCTCGGAGAGATCGTCAGGGAAGGAGTGATCGTGCTTCCGACGTTCATAAACATCGTGTCATTGGCAAACTTGATGCTGGTGATCTTGTCATTGGAATCACTTTCGCTGACCGTTCCGGAGACTCCCAGATAAACATAGCCGAGGAAAGAACCGAGACTCGATGTTTCACCCACTTCAATCTGATCTACGGTCTTCCAGTGGATGATGCAGTATCCGTGGGATTCATCATCGGAATATCCGCCTTCACTGACCAGAACCCGGTCTCCGGAGATTGCCTCAATAACGGATACATGATGAGAATAGCAGGCAAGAGCCTTGGCCTTTATGGTCTTTCCAGTGGAGAATCCAAGCTCGGCACCTCTTCCGTTATACCAACTTTCACCGCTCCAGATAACATTGCCCTTGCCGGTAATCTCATTGACACGGGAGGAAGCGAACCAGGCACAGCCGCCCCGGTTATAGGCATACTCGCCGTAGTCTTTCTGCGCGAATGTGGTATAAGGTGCTGAATTGATATCGATATATAATCCTCCCAGACCGTTGTTTTCGATGCCGAGAGGTGCGCCGACACCCAGCGCGGTAGGAGCCAGCAGCGTCATGATAAGGGCAACGACCAGCAACAATCCGGATAATTTCTTTACAGTCATATTTTTCTCCAAATAAAATAATCTATATTATATTACAATAAATCCATTACGTTTACAAATACTAAGCCATATCTCGGATGAAATCAAGTTTAAATTTATATAAGAAGTTGCAGAATAAAACCTTATCAAGGTATAAAATAGTGGCATATGCTTCAATTATTGCAGAGAACAGAAGGTATAATAAGTTTAAATATAATTTTATTGGAGGAATCCATCGATATGAATCAGAAGTTGGGAAGATTATTTGTACTGACAGGACCTTCCGGCGCAGGCACAGGAGAGGTCATTAAATCCATAAATAATAAAAGGACAGATATCGGTTTTGTCATTCCGGTCACCGCCAGAAAAATGAAGCAAGGCGATGAGAACGGAAAGGGCCTTTACTTTTACGATCTGGACGGCTGGGATGAACTCAAGGCGTCTGGAGATCTGCTGGAGTGCACAGAGTTTGCTGGAAATGATTACGGTACAAGCAGAAAACTTGTAATGGAGCAGCTGGAGAAGGGACTGAATGTCGTTCTGGACCTGGAAGTGTCCAGAGCCGAACAGATAAAAAACAACATGCCGGAATCCGTATGTATACTGGTCGTGCCCAGTGATCAGGCGGTGCTTGAAGAAAGATACACGCAGAAGGCAAGAAACAGGTATGAGGTTCCGGTCCGAATGGCCGAAGCAAAGATCCAGATCGAAAAAGCCTCTTTCTGTGACTATACCGTATACAGTGATGATCTGGAAAAAGCAGCGGAAGCACTCGATCAGATCATTACTGCGGAAGACTGCAGGACAGAGATCAACAAGAACATGATAGAGGATCTGGACTGAAGCCTGAAAACGAGTATGAGAGGTCTGCACCGGCAGACCTCTTTTTCCTACTTGTTCGGGGACAGAGGATTCTTGTTTTGACAGGGCTCGTTTGGTATACTGTAGGAAACAGCCGTTAAGGCAAATTTAAGGATTTGGAGTCAGCAATGAGCGAGATGTCTTTTAACAAACAGGATATGCAGATCAGTGAAAAGAAATGGTATCAGGCGCTGAACCCTGCTGTGTATGCTGCATTTCTCTTTGCATTTATATTCGGCTATATCATTCATTTATACGCCTTTACGAATATTATTCCCAATGCTGACGGACTGAGCAGAGTCTATGATACCCAGCAGATGACGATCTCGGGACGCTGGTTCCTTCATTATGCAACAATCTTCAACGGATATGTTCAGGCTCCGGCCCTGATCGGCTTCTTCTCGGTGCTGTTCATGGCCTGCGCGTCTGCCCTGATCGCGGAAATGCTCCATGTCAGAAAAGCGCTTTACGGCGCCCTGATCGGCCTGTTTATGGTTGCCTTTCCTTCGGTTGCCTATACTTATCTGTATATGTTTACCGCCTCTGCCTATATGTTCGGAGTCCTGCTCGCGGTGGCGGCGGTCTGGCTTGCTCAGAAAAAGGCGTGGGGATGGATCCCCGGTGCTTTGATTCTGGCATGCAGTGTGGGAATCTATCAGGCCTATCTGCCCGTGGCGGCTTCACTGTGCCTGTGCGTGATCATTCGCGACTGTCTGGAGAAAGAGAAGTCCGGAAAAATGGTATGGAAGGCCGCTGCGCGGTTTCTGGTGATGCTGATCGTAGGAATGCTGCTGTATTACGTGATCTTAAAGATCTTCCTTCTTGTTAAGGGTCTGGAACTTATCTCCTACAAAGATATCAACAACGCCGGTTCGTCGCTGACGGTAAAAGGCCTGCTGGCCTCCGTTTGGGGAACCTATATAGATTTTCTTTATTACTTTATTGTTCCGGGGACCGAATCATACATTACCAAATGTGCCGTGGCCCTGAATGTGCTTCTTCTGCTGCTGTCGGTAGTTAATCTGATCACAGCATGCCGCAGGGGACATGTTCTTCGGGACGGAGGGAAGCTCGCGGCAATGATTTTGGCCTTTGTTTTGTTCCCGCTGAGCGTAAACTGTCTTTATATAGTCAGTTCTCCCGCACCGATCATGAGATATGCATTCGTGATGGTCTATATCCTTGCGGTGATGGGAATGTCTATGGTGAGCACGGACAGAAAGCCTGCCATGAATGCAGCGCGAGTGCTTGCCTCATGCATTGCCGTTCTTCTTATACTCGGCTCATTTCAGATCGATAACATTGCCTATACCGCATCGGAGACGGCGCATCGTTCGACGGAACGTTTTGCCACAAGCCTTGTGACGCGCATCGAATCCACGGAGGGATATCAGCGGGATATGCCGGTGATCATCATAGGAACCTTCCCGGAGGATATCTATTACAGCGATATAGAAGCATTCGAGCTTATTCGTCATTACAGCTGCGACTCGGACTCCGTGCTGATGGAAAATAAGCACATCTACTATTATCTGAATGACTGGCTGAATGTGCAGTGGCAGGAGCCGGATGAGTCGGTGATGATCGCAATCTCAAACAGCGAGGAATTCAAGGCAATGCCGCTTTATCCCAGCGACGGCAGCATTGCGATCCGGGACGGACAGGTGATCGTGAAACTTTCGGAACAGTATACTCCGAAACGTCCTTATGAGATCGAATATGAAAACAGAAGGTAACTGATATGAGCAAAAATCCTCATATGAATTACTGTATGGAATGCGGCGGTAAACTGGAGATCCGGGATCACGGAGAAGAAGGAAAAGTTCCGTACTGCCCATCCTGCGGTGAATTCAGATACCCGGTATTCAATACCGCGGTAAGTATGATCGTAATGAACGAAGAAAAAGATCATGTGATCCTCATAAAACAGTACGGCAGAGATGCCTATATTCTTGTTGCGGGATATGTGAACAAGGGAGAGGATGCTGAGGATGCCGTAAGAAGAGAAGTGATGGAGGAAATGGGACTGGAAGTACAGTCCGTGCAGTTTAACCGAAGCCATTTCTTTGCCCCGAGTAATACGCTGATGTTGAATTTTACCTGTACAGTTAATAAAAGTGAAGCCCATCCGAACCATGAGATCGATTCCTGGAAATGGTTTACGAAAGAAGAAGCAAAAGAAAAAATTAAAAAAGACAGCCTGGCGCAGAAATTCCTGCTGGGCTATTTTTCCGGAGGACAATATGAATTCTAAAGTGATTTCAAGAAAAAGATTGCTGGCATTGCTTCTTGTTGTGCTGATGTTTGTGATGATGATACCGGCGGCATCGGCAACGGAAGACGAGGAAACGCTTATACTGACGCTGGACGCAGGACATGGCGGAAACGATCCCGGTGCTCAGGCAAACGGAAAAAATGAGTCGGAACTGAATCTGACCATTGTGAAATATATAAAAAGCTATTTGGAGCAGTATGACAATGTCAAAGTCTATCTCACCAGAGAAACGGACAACGAAAATCCGGAACTGGAAGATCGGATTCTGACCGGTGTAAACAACGGATCGGAAGCGGTCATCAGCTTTCATCTTAACGCCGGAGGAGGGACTGGGTGCCTAGCCTGCGTTACGAACGGTCTGTATGATCCGTACAACATAAAGGAATCCGATTACGCGCTGGCACAGTCAATCCTGGATTCCCTTGAAAATGAACTTGGAATAAAGAATAACGGATTCTATAAAAGATCGACCACCGAATATCTGTGGCCCAACGGGCAGGAAGCGGACTTCTTCAAAAACAATTACTATGGGATCATGAACGGAATCACTTCCATGATCATCGAAAACTGCTATATGGATTCCGATGATTACAGCCGCTATCTGAACAGTGATGAAAAGCTGCGCGCAATCGCAAAAGCGGATGCCGACGGAATCGCCGCCTACTACGGACTGAAGAACCCTGAGAAGACCTATGACTATAAGAACCACTGGTCACGGACCTTCGTGGAGACCGCACTGGAAAACGGCTGGGTCGCCGGATATGATGAATATACCTTCAAGCCGGACGGCGTGCTGACGAGAGCAATGTGTGCGACCATACTTGCCAGCTTCGACGGATACGATATCAATGACTATCAGGACAATGTTTTCCCGGATGTGCCGGAAAACGTCTATTATACGGCAGCAACAGTCTGGGCCTCGAAAAACGGAATCATGGATGGATATCCCAACGGAAACTTCGGACCGAACGATCCCGTGACAAGAGAGCAGCTAGCGGTCATTATCAGACAGTACTGTGAAAGGGCAGGGTATGACACGGAAGTAGAATCCGGAACCGCTCAGATTATGGAAAAATTTGACGATAAGTCGGATATTGCCCACTGGGCGTATGAAGCTGTGGAATTCTGCGTACAGGAAAATCTGATGACCGGTGTCAAGACCAATCAGTTTTCACCAAAAACAAGCGTTACGAGAGCACAGCTCTGTGTGGTACTTACGCAGCTGAATGAAATACTGAACTGAGCAGAAAAGGGAGCAAATCTATACTGAACGGAGGAGATATCATTGAGAGACGGAGTTTTAAGAAGACAGTCCAGAAGAAATTATTTAAAAGAAGCACTCAGCGCATCAGAGATCACCAAGATCAAAGAGATGATCGGTGAGCTAAATGAAAAATCCGGATTGACCATGGAATTCGTGGAAGACGGCAGTGCGGCCTTTTCGAGCAAAAAATATACGAAAGGGCTTTTCAGCAATGTAAGATCTGTAGTCCTGGTAAAAGGTCCGCAATCCGATGGAGACCTGGAGGAAAAAGCCGGATACTATGGGGAAGATCTTGTACTGAACATGGTGGAAATGGATCTCGGGACCTGCTGGGTCTGCGGAACTTATGACAAGAGCGTGTTCACCGTTCCCTCGGGGGAAACGCTCCTCGGCGTTATTGTCGTAGGAAAAGTCGACAAACCGAACCTGAAGGAAAAGACCACGAGAAAGCTTATCCATAAAAACGACAAGAGTCTCAACGAAAGACTTTTAAGCACTTCCAGACTGTCCAGCTGGACGATCCAGGGAGCCCACGCCGTGCTTCTGGCCCCCAATGCATCCAACAAGCAGAGAGTGACCATAAATGTCAAAAATGATGTCATGACGATCGATGTGCCGGGCGATCTGCCCACGGATATGATCGACCTCGGCATTGCCAAGAGACACTTTGATTCCGAGGCTGCCGGTCATTTTGACAGCGGAAACCATGCGGAATTTCATCCGGAGGAAGGCAAAGACCCCTACCAGGTCCTGAACTGGCACTGATAAAAGCTCAAAATAGCCCGTAGATGAATATATTGCGTCGTTTTTGCAAAATTAACAAAATTAATTAAAATATTTAACTAAAACTTGGTACCAAACCGAATTGACAGCGGACAGGATAAAGGACTATAATCGCAACATAATTCATCGAGGCAAAACAAATTCATAAAATAACAGCAAGGGTGCTGGTGAGAATACAATCACCAGCGCCTTTTTTGTTTTGTCAGGGAGATATGGAGGGAATATGATGAAAATTGATGTGTCTTCTGTTTCGTGGGTATTGATCTGCGCAGCCCTGGTGTTCTTTATGCAGGCAGGCTTTTCGCTTTGTGAAGCCGGACTTACCAGAGCCAAGAATACCGGAAATATCCTTATGAAGAACTTAATGGATTTCTGCATTGGAACTCCATGCTACTGGCTGATCGGATTTGGCCTTATGTTTTACGGAACCGGTTCTTTTGTAGGAGGATTCGATTTCTTTATTAAGGGAGCGTATACAGCGGATAACAGTGTGGTTCCGCAGTATCTTCCGCTGTGGTGCTATGTCATATTCCAGACGGTGTTCTGCGCGACCGCTGCGACTATCGTTTCTGGGGCAATGGCAGAAAGAACGAATTTTAAAGCTTACTGTGTTTACAGTGCGGCAATCTCGCTGTTCGTGTATCCGATCACCGGACACTGGAGCTGGGGCGGAGGATGGCTTGCGAGCCTTAATTTCCATGATTTTGCCGGAAGCACCAACGTTCATATGGTCGGCGGCGTTGTAGCATGCCTCGGAGCATGGATGCTGGGACCGAGGATCGGGAAATACGACAAGAACGGGAAAGCCAAGGCTATACCGGGCCACAACCTAACCGCCTGCGCACTGGGTGTATTTATCCTCTGGTTCTGCTGGTTCGGATTTAACGGAGGCTCCACCGTAGCCATGACGGAGGATTCGGCACCCATCGCCGGACTGGTGTTTATGAACACGAACCTGGCGACAGCGGTCGCGACATGCGTTGCCATGATCCTCACGTGGGTAAGATACGGAAAACCCGATGTCTCCATGACCTTCAACGCAGCTCTGGCAGGACTTGTTGCGATTACCGCGGGGTGCGACTGTGTCAGCCCCTTCGGAGCCTTTATCATCGGATTTGTTGCCGGATTTCTCTGCGTGTTCAGCGTAGAATTCTTCGACAACATTGTGAAAATAGACGATCCCGTCGGTGCGGTGTCGGTCCATATGGTCAACGGCATCTGGGGAAGCCTTGCGGTAGGTCTTTTCTCAACCGGTGAAGACGGTGTGGAGCTTGGACTGTTTTACGGCGGAGGGTTCAGAGCTCTGGGTGTACAGGCACTTGGTGTGATCTGTGTCATTGCCTATGTTCTGGTTGTGATGTACATCATCTTTAAAATCATTGATAAAACCATCGGCCTGAGGGTCTCCGCACAGGTGGAAATCGACGGACTGGATATTCATGAACACGGCCTGGCATCGGCCTATTCCGGTTTCGCGATCACAGATGTAACATCCATGAACGTCGAAGTTAACGCCAACACGGATTTGGGAATAGACAGCTATGAAGAAGCGGACAAAGCAAGGATCGATGCATCGGTTCCGGTATCGAAGGAAGCACCTCTGGCCCCGGAATTCGATACGGGTATGCATAAGGTGTCGATCATCTGCAAACTGGAAAAATTCGAGGCTCTTAAAACGGCTCTTAACAAACTGGGCGTGACCGGAATGACCATGACTCAGGTCATGGGATGCGGTGTCCAGAAAGGATCTTTGGAAAAGTATCGTGGCGCTGAAGTCGACTATACGCTGTTCCCGAAAGTCAAGGTGGAGGTTGTCGTATCAAAGATTCCCGTGGATGATGTGGTTGAAACTGTAAAGAAGGCCCTGTATACGGGACACATCGGCGACGGAAAGATCTTTGTGTTCAATGTCAGCAGAGTAGTTAAAGTACGCACGGGAGAAGAAAACTACGCCGCACTGCAGGATGTTGAATAATACGGAACAGTAACGGCAAACTATAACGCTGCGGCTTTATACCACGCAGCTATGCGGTAAATAGCGGGGCAGCAGGGTACTCTTCTCCTTTCATCCTGCTGTCCAATCTAAAAGAAAAAACGACAGTGTTCTTATAACACCGTCGTTTTTTTATGGAAATTTGAATCAACACTGGGTCATCTAAAGTGCTTTTACCGGAGTGGCGAATAATGAACCGTATCAGCTGAGTTCAACCGAAAATTCGATCGATACGGGTTCTGTAACAGGAGAGGAGATGGTGATTTGACCCTTTCCGGCTTTGCCGATCGTTTTGACATAGGTACCGGTCATTCCGCCTTCTGCGGTCACAACGGACGGCCCGACCAGCGAAACGGCGCCGGAGCATTCCAATGTCAGAGGAATCTGCGCATAGGGAGCGAGGTTTCCGTTCTGATCCAGGATGCGCAGACGGATCGCTGCCATATCATAAGCATCGCCGTCAGTGAGTTTTGCACTGCTTTCTTTCGCCTCTATATGCAGATCCAAGGAAGGAGTTTTGACGCAGCTGGCGACTACTTTGCCGCCCTTTACGGCATCGAATCTCCACTTTGTGGCTTCGCCGCCCCAGTTGCCGACGTATTTTCCGTACAGCTTAATAAGATCGTTGTATTTGATACGGCATTGGATCATGGCTTTTCCGATCTTTGCTTTATCCATGACCGAAAGACCTGAGACGTCTTTGATTTTAATAAGTGTAAGGACTTCATGGATCAGCTTTGCGTTCTTTGCAGAGAAATTTTCCTGCGTCTCGAGAAGTTCTCCGATCATATCGTCAATCTTTATCGGGCCGTGAGAAAGTGACTGCCAGTCCTTGGGCATAAAATCCGCAACATGATGGTCGTCTTTATACAGAGAGATTTTATCTGCATTGGTAAAACAGTACACATCTCCGATGTCTCCGGCCGGATAGTCGCCGATATCCATGGATGAGCCGACTTCCAGGACCGGGACTTCTTCGCCCTGACTGGAATAGAGAGAGGCTGCCAGCTTCGGGTTGCGGAAACTGTCAAGAACTCCGTGGTAGCAGATCCTGTCCCCGGAACCGAAATCGGCATGAGTGGAGTAATCGAACATACACCACTGGAAGCATCCCGCATGATCTCCGTCTGCTATGGCGGCATCAAGGACTCTTGCGTGTCGAAGCGCATGTTCCTGGCGCTTGCTCCACGAATCATAGGATTTTGTCGGATACATATGTCCGTTCGCTTCGGAAATAATGAGGGATTTGTTGGACTCGCTCATGACTTCCTTTTTCCTTTTTGCCCCGGCGTTGTCGCCGCGATGAGAGAAGTCATTGTAGCTGTAAACATCCTCCAGCAGGTGACTCTTTTCAAGGTAACGGACGCCGGATGTCTTTCTGGAAAGATCCAGAGAATGTGCGATCTCATTGGTTCTTTTATAGAAATCATCGTCATCGAGGCTTTCGTTTATGCGGACGCCCCACAGGAAGATACTTGGATGCTGTCGGTACTGAAGAACCATTTCCTCTACGTTTTTACAGGCCTGCTCTTTCCATGCGGCATCTCCTATATGCTGCCATCCCGGAATTTCGGTAAATACCAGAAGACCTATGCGATCACACTCATCCAGAAAATCCTGACTCTGGGGATAATGCGAGGTCCGCACCGCATTACAGCAAAGTTCCTCTTTGAGGATCCGGGCATCTTCTTTCTGAAGAGAAGCGGTAGCCGCATAGCCGATATAGGGATAGCTCTGATGACGGTTCAGACCGCGGAGAAACAGGGGAGAATTATTGAGATAAAATTTGCCGTCTACAAACTTCATGGTCCGGAAACCGAAGGTGCACTCGATCTGATCGATGACCTGAGAGGAAGCATTTTTCAGTAAGGCAGTGCAAGTATAAAGATTTGGCTCATCGACAGACCAGACCAGAGCATCCGGACAGTCCAGTGCGGCACGGCGCTGCTTGCAGTCAATCTCCTGCTGTTCGACAATATTGCCGTCGGAGTCTTTTATCATGACCTGAACTGTACAGTGCCGGACATCTCCGTCGTAGTGCAGGTCGACATGCGCGGAATTTGCTCTGGGGGTGGTTACATACATGTCGCTGATCATCGACTGGCCGCGGATATCAAGCCAGACATCCCGGTAAAGGCCGCCGAATGTCAGATAATCAATCACATAGCCGAAGGGAGGAATCGAAGAATTTTCGGTGCTGTCAAGGCAGACGGCAATGAGGTTGTCTTTGCCCTCATGAAGATATTTGGTGATCTCGACTCTGAAGGAAGTATAGCCGCATCGATGCGATCCGGCTTCGATTCCGTTTACATAGAGGGTCGCAATGTGTGCGGCACCGTCAAACTGAATGAATATTCTATTCTGAAGATCCTCTTTGGAAATCTTCAGATAGCGGCGATAGCCGCTGATCATTTCATAATCCCGGGGAGAAGCATAATGCAGGGGGCTTTCCTGAACGGTATGTGGAAGGCGGACAGATTCATATTTCCCGGAACCGTCCTTAAAAGATTCCGACCATTCAGTGGTAAATTCCCAGTTGTTGTTTATTCGTAGCATAGTTAAAACCTCTCCATAATTGTTATGGTTCAATAGTAACACAAATAAGTTGATTGGCAAGAAAAAACGAATTAGAATAAGCAGGCGGAGCGAAGTGAAATGCGGACGCCTGGACCAAGCTTCAGACTTGTGACAGCTTGGGCTATAAGATATAATATAGTCATTTCATCGGGAGCGGTTTACAAATGGCAAAGAGGTATTCAGACAAGGTGCAGCATCTCCTTACGGAAAAGCAGGGGATACTGCGGCATAAGGTGGAAGGTTCCGAACGACCGATCTATGACCCGGCGGCGCATGCGCACCGGACCTATGGAGGCGATTACAGAATCGTTGAAAGCCTTGCACCATGGGATGATGTTGCGGAATATCATACTACTGCGGAGTTTGCTCACACAGACAAAGGCTATATCAATCACTGCGGTCCGACGGCACTTACCAATGCAGTGATCATGCTCACAAAGAGAAAACATCCGGATGATAAGATGCCGGTTCCGCCGGCTCAGATTTTTTCAAGGGTGGCAAAATTCGGCCAGAAATTCTTTCTTTATAACAATGTAAACTTTATGGGATTTATCGGCGGCACGTCGGATGTATATGCCGGTATTTATATCGGCAGAGTGCTGAAAATGCTGGGAATAAAAGACTATCACGTCACGGTTCCCCGCGTGATGAATGAAGAAAATCTGGAACGTGTTTTCAGAGAGGGCGGCCTTGCGTATTTAATGCTTCACAAGCATGAATGCTATAAAAATCATCATGTGATATGCAATGGTCTTGTGATTCTGAAGGACGAAAAAGAGAACAGAAAAGTCTATCTTAAGATTATGGACGGCTGGTCGCGAAGACCGGCTTATATCGATTATGAAGCCGCTAAACTCGATTTTTTCTGGGGGATTCAATAAACTTTCGAAAGCGATGAGGAGTGCATGACAAAATGGAGAAAAAGACACCTCGATTCAATGAAGAACTGAATAAAAGCTTTGAGGACTTTTCCAAAGAGCGAAATCAGGAGAGCTATGACGGTTTTATCCGTAAACTGGTCGAAACCATAGAGGGAGATTATGACCTTTTTGTTCCGGTAAGGGACAGTTCATTGGGCAGCAGTGATTCCTATATGGTGCCTGCAACGCTGAGCGCATCAAACGGGCAGTGGTATTACATCGCATTTACTTCGGCAAAACAGGCGGAAAAGCACATCGGAGAAGCCGTAACGGTCATGCCGATTGCGGCAATGCTGAACATCGTTAAAGAGAGCAAGAACTGCGGAGGAATCTGCTTTGATCCGTGGGACAATAACGGGCTGTTCATACCGTATCAATATGTAGATGCTATTATGAATGAGGCGGTAAGTGAATAAGAAGCACGTCCCGTTTTAAGCAGTGCATAAAAACCTGACCGAGGACAGAATACATGGAAATATACATTATGAGGCATGGTGAAACAGACCTCAATAAAAAGAAAAGACTGCAGGGTAGGGCCGATATTCCCCTGAACAAAAAGGGAAAAGAACAGGCTCTGCAGGCAGGAAAAGAAATACAGGAAAAAGGACTTCGGTTCGACAGGGTGTTCTGCAGCCCGCTTGACCGTTCCCTTGAGACCGCGGAACTTGTAACCGGTTTAGAACGCGGTTCTTTCGAGATCGACGACAGACTGCTGGAGATCGACTATGGACCGTACGATGAGCTGCCGATCTACAAGCTCAACCGAAAGGTGATCTCTTTTCTAATGAATCCGGCAACGGTTGACGCACCGGAAGGGATCGAAAGCGTAGATGATATCTATAAGAGAGCCACTTCGTTTTTTGATGAGCTCAAAGAAAACAGCGAAGAGTCGGTGCTGATCGTGACGCATGGGATCGCCATGAGATCGATGCTCGGCTATCTCTCTGGAAAAGACAGCAGGGAACTGTGGAAGGATAAGCAGTGGATCGAAAACTGCGCTTTGTACCATGCGAGCTGCTCGTCAGACGGATATACGGAACCGGAATTGTGTTGAAAAATCAGACGAAGAAAGCAGCAGGAAGGAAAAATTGGCAATGAGAAGCAGCTGGAAATGTATGATCCTGTCAGTAGTTCTGGTGATTGCTTTGTCGGGTTGTGTTTCTCTGCCTTGGAATCTTGACCTGTTGAAAACAGGGGAAGAGGATCAGACCGACACTGGCTATAATGAGGATGATCAGACTACGATCGAATCCGATTTTACGAAATTTTATTATAACCAGCTGACCGAGACCGAGCAGCAGGTCTATGAGGCCCTTGTAAGCGGGAGCGAGAAGTTTTCCACGAAAATCAAGGTAAGACCCGTAAACTCAGAATCCTTTTACCGTGCACAGGCAGCGTTTATGTACGATAATCCCCAGTTTTTCTGGACGAGGAGTTTTACGATCAAATCGGTCGGCGGCATGGTCACATCCGTAGAATATACGGATGCCGAAAACATCGAAAGCGTATCCGAAACCATTCGGGAGGCTGCCTCTGATGCAATCGCCAGTGCACAGCAGCTGACATCAGATTATGATAGAGTTAAATATTTTTACGACTATATTATAGACAGCACCGACTATGTGAATGATGCAGAAAATGATCAGGATATCCGTAGTGTTTTTCTGACGCATCAATCAGTATGCGCAGGATATTCAAAGGCTTTTCAGTACCTGTGCAGACAGGTGGGAATCCCCTGCACAACGGTAAGGGGAACTACTTCGTCCGGCGCAACCCACGCCTGGAACCTTGTAGAGATAGGAGGGAAGTGCTACTGGATCGATGTTACGTGGGGAGACCCGGTCTATTCACAGGAAGCCAATATACAAAATATAAATTACAACTATTTCTGTGTGACCGATTCGGAACTGTTCAAGACACATACTATCAGTCACAATATTGAACTGAGTGAGAAGACGATAGAAGATGCTTTCCAGTTTCCGGAATGCAGCGACGACTCTCTGAACTACTATAAGCTGAACGGTTGTTACTTTGAAGTTTATGACCGGGCTACGGTTCAGGAATATATCACGAATAAATTCAAGAACTGGGAATATTCGAATATCGAAATGAAGTTCGGCAGTGATGAAGAATACCAGAAAGCGGTACAGGACCTGTTTTCCGGGGAGTCACCCTATATAGAGACCATTATCCTGGATTATCGATGGATCGGTATTTCCGGAGCAAAGTATGTATACGGATATATTGATGAATCGGACTATCTCTGTCTGGATGTAGAGTATTATTAACATATTGTAGCGGGTTTGACAGCCTGTGAAGTCCGTCAATTTCAATAATTCAGCCCCGTTTGATTTAGCTAAAAAAGAGTGCGAGAATGTAAAAATTAACAAAAATGATTTAATTATTTGTGTAATTTTGACATGACCAGTCAATCGGCGTATAATCATACGCAGAAATTTATGAAATTCATGAAAGGAATACTGGATTATGAATAAATCTAAAGAGACCAAAGAAACTGCGGCAAAGGCCGTAAAGGAAACCACCAAAAAGGTGAAAGAAACCACAAAAGCCACTGCCACCGCAGTGAAGGCAAAGACAAAAGCAGCTCAGGAAGAGCTTACCGAGAAAGCCGCGGCAAAGAAGAAAACCGCTAAAAAGACAGCGGAGACAAAAACCGCCGCCAAGAAGACCACAAAGAAAAGCGTTAAAGCCAGCGTTGAACTTCAGTTTGCCGGCAAGAGCTTCAGCTATGATGAACTGGTGCAGGACGCGCAGAACGTCTGGCAGTATGATATGGGTAGAAAGGCCTCTGAGATCAAGTCTCTGAGCATTTATGTAAAACCGGAAGAATCCATGGCTTATTTCGTGGTCAACGAAACAGAGCAGGGAAGCTTCGCTCTTTGATCCGGACTGAAAACTAAAAGAAAAATGGATCTTGCCTTTATAGGCAAGATCCATTTTTGTTATTTCTTCAGGGTGTTCAGAAGACCACGTTTAAATACCTGAATTCCGGTATTGATCAGCTGCTTTTCGATCTGCTGCTTCCTGCGTTCAATGGCCTTCTGCCGTGCTGCTTCTTCCTTTTCTTCCTGTTTCTTGCGAGCTTTTTCAGCGGCCTCTTCCTCTTTTGCTTTCTTGGCCTCAAACTCAGCCTTTTCTTTTTCCAGCTGAGCCCGTTCTTCTTCGAGCCTCTTCTGTTCGGCCTCCTGAGCTTTCTGCTCCTCAAGCGTTTCGTAGGCGGATATGTTATCCACGCTTTCGTCGTATTTGGACATATTGTCTGCGGCCATTGCAGCATTTATATACGATTCATCGGCCTGTGCCATGAGACTCTGAGGGCAAAGCACGGAAGCTTTCTGAACGATGCCGGGAACGCCTTCCTCATCCAATACGGAGATCAGAGCTTCGCCCACACCGAGCTGTGAGATCACTTCTTCTGTATCAAAGTCCGGGTTTGCGCGAAGAGAATCCGCTGCGGCTTTGACGGCTTTTAATTCCGTGGGGGTGTAGGCACGAAGCGCATGCTGGACCCGGTTGCTCAACTGAGCCAGAACGGAATCGGGAATATCGGAAGGACTCTGGGTGACAAAGTAGATACCGACGCCCTTTGAACGGATCAGTTTTACGACCTGTTCTATTTTCTGGACCAGAGCCTTCGGCGCATCGGAGAACAGCAGGTGAGCTTCGTCAAAGAAGAAAACAAGCTTGGGTTTGTCAAGATCACCGACTTCGGGAAGCTCTTCGAACAGTTCCGACATCAGCCACAGAAGGAATGTGGCATATAAAGTGGGGCTCTGTACAAGCTTTACACAGTCGAGAAGGTTGATCATACCGTGACCTTCGCTGTCGGTGCGAATCCAGTCATGAATATCCAGCGCGGGCTCTCCGAGGAACAGATCGCCTCCCTGATTTTCCAGCGGAAGGATCGCTCTCTGTATACCGCCCAGGGACTGCTGCGCAATATTGCCGTATTTTGCGGAGAAGTCTGCCTTGTGTTCTCCGACATAGGAGATCATGGCATAGAGATCTTTCAGATCGATCAGACTGAGTGCGTTATCATCGGCAATACGGAATATGATGTTCATAACACCTTCCTGCGCCGGTGTCAGGCCAAGGATCCTCGACAAAAGTTCCGGACCGATATCCGAAACGGTCCCGCGGACAGGGTGACCTTTTTCACCAAATATGTCCCAGAAGGTGACAGGGTAGGAGCGATAGGAGAAAATATCACGGATCCCGAATTTGTCGATGCGTTTTTCCATTCCTTCGTTCTGTTCGCCCGGAGCACACAGGCCCGAAACATCGCCTTTTACATCGCAGAGAAAGACAGGAACTCCTGCATCGGAAAAGGACTCCGTAAGAACTTTCATCGTTACTGTTTTTCCGGTACCGCTTGCGCCTGTGATCAAACCATGCCGGTTGCACATTGAAAGCGGCAGGTTTATGCGCTGGCCATCTGCCAAACCAAGATAGATCCCATCGGTTGTATACATACGGCAACCTCCATCAATTATTATTATAACAATCATATGTAAAAAGCCGTCGAAAGTCAATAAACTCTCGGGCGGCTTCAAAGATTTGAATATAAAAACCGGGCACCTCTGACTGTGCCCGGTTGTTAACTATTTCATTGGACCATACCTCATATTAATCCGCTGATTGAGTACCTTTCACCTACTCAATACTCGATAAAATCCATTATCTTGGTTTTGCTTATTTCAAGTAGTAACTTCGATTTTGGATTTTACGGCAGGTCGGGATTTTTTGAACAACTTCGTTTCCACTATAATTTGCTGTCATAAGACATTCAGAATAAGATTAACATCTTCAGTTTGGAAGAGTTGATCAATCAGCCCAGACCTGCCGAAACATGTCTGTCTGAAGTTTCATCAGTTTCATAACGATCTGTGCTCCTTTCTTACCTGTCTTATATATTATAGAATTCAGCTTTCGGAAGATCGTCCTTCACTACTTGCTGTTTCTTTCCTTCTGTGGTTACATCATAGCGCATAGAGGAAAAGAATTCTATTCATATTCTGCACGGATTTGGAGGTCTGGAATTATGTAGAATTGCTATTGCATTGCGATAATAATATGAGTTAAAATAATATTGTTGTGTGAATATTGGAAAAATGTCCGGGACACGCGCAGAAGCGGCGGGGTTCCGGATTTGTTTTACGGGTGATTAGAATATGGGAAAAAGCATGGAAAAACTTCTGACCGGGATCGATTTCTCCGAGGTTAAACTTGCGATCTTCGACATGGACGGACTGATCTTTGATACGGAGAGACTGTTTATGGCTCAGAAAGATACCGTGATGCAAAAGTATGGATATCAGCAGAAGGAAGAAGATTATCTGAGAACCATCGGTACCGGAGGAGAGAACCTAAAAAACATACTTGCAGACATGTATGGGGAAGACTATCCGGCGGATACAATCAGCCGAGAGACCAGGGAAAGGGTGAATAATTGGATCCTCGACAACGGCCCTCCGGTGAAAAAAGGGATTCCCGAACTTCTTGAGTGGATGGCCGTACAGAAGATCCGCTGCTGCGTCGCCACCTCTACGGATTCGGATATTGCGGGAAATTACCTTGAATTTTGTGATCTCCGAAAATACATGAGCTTTATCATTGGCGGAGATCAGATAGATAATCCGAAACCGGATCCGGAGATATTTTTAAAAGCCTGCAGAACAGCGGGAATCGACCCGGACGAAGCAGTCGTGCTGGAGGATTCTCCGAACGGAGTCAAAGCATCTTCAAATGCGGGGATTCCGGTAATTATCATTAGAGACTTGGTGCCGCTGGATGAAGAAAGTCGGACAACGGCGAAAGCCGTGTTTGATGATGCACAGCTTCTTCTTGATAACCTGAAACAATAGAAGGAAAACAAGAAAAATACAAAAAAGCAGCCGGAAACCAAATTTAAATTTCCGTCTGCTTTACTTTTATTATAAAACTTTGTTATTTGAGATAATCCAGGACCGCTGAACATTGAAGAGCTATGCCGATGGGAATACAGTCTGGATCGGGGTCAAAATTGCTGTTGTGCAAAAGCTGTTCTTCACTTGCATCTGGGTATGTGCACCCCAAATGATAAAAGCAGGACGGTCTTGCAGCTGCAAAGTACGCGAAATCTTCCACGCTGAGGCAGGGAGATTCCTCTGTGACAATATGATCGGCTCCAAGGATAGAAAGGGAGGTCTTCTTTACGTGGTCGACCATGGCATCATCGTTGATCAGAGGAGAATAGCTCGGGTGGATTTTCAGCTCGGCGGATCCTCCCATCATGGATGCAGTACCAACCGCAATCTCTTCGAGACGTTCCCGTACAAAAGAACGGGTCTCAGGAGTCAGAGCTCGGATGATTCCGGTGATTTCCACGGTGTCTGCGACCTGATTGGCGACGTTACCCCCGCGGATTGTTCCGAAAGTGCACACGGCGGCATCAGTAGCACTGAGATTCCGACTGACGATAGACTGGGCACTGCTGATGATCTGAGATGCAATAACGATCGCATCGATACCAAGTTCGGGATTCGCTCCGTGACAGGCTTTGCCATGGATCAGCAAGGTAAAAACATCGGAAGATGCATACATTTTGCCGTAGCGTATCCCGACATAACCTGTGCGCATGGAAGGCTCCACATGGAGCCCAAGTACAGCATCAACGTGTGGGTTTTCGAGACAGCCCTCGCGGATCATCCGCTCTGCTCCGCCATCACCTTCTTCTGCAGGCTGAAAGAACAGCTTAACGGAACCGCTGAACTCATCTCTGTGCGCTGCCAGATAGGCTCCTGTACCCATGAGGACGGCTGTGTGAATATCATGGCCGCATGCATGCATCACGCCGTCAATCTTGGAACGGCAGGACAAAGAATGGTTGGATTCCTGGATCGGAAGAGCATCCATGTCTGCCCGAAGTCCTATACACCGTCCGTTTCCTTTGCCGCTAATAGTGGCCACGATGCCGGTCTCGGCGATTCCGCTGGTATATTCTATGCCCAGCTCATCCAGCATTCCGCACAAGTAGCTCATGGTCTTCGTTTCCTGACCGGAAAGTTCGGGATATTCATGAAGATGAGCTCGGACCTCCTGCGCAAGAGAGGACTGAGACGATTCCTGAATCTCTTTTAAAAACTGGTTCATTGAAGTTACTCCATTAATTTTAAATAGTAAATCTAAGTTACTACGCGGTATTTTTTATGTCAAGATTTCGGGCCGACCGAGATCGGTGCGGTTATAAACAAATATATTTGAAATAACATAGTAAATAGTTTAAAATAAAAAACGTTACAAATAAGAAGCTTAAGTGAAAGGAAGCGACAAATATTGGATAATTTGATGCTTCAGGAATATATCAGCCAAAACCCCACTTCAAAACTCAAGGATGTTGTGGTGAAGCTTTTATATGATCAGGTGGTCAATCTTGAATTGAAACCGGGATCGAAACTGAATATTAACCAGCTTGCTTCCAATCTGGGCATTTCAAGAACGCCGGTTGCGGAAGCGGTCATGGAACTGATGAATATCGGCCTTGTGGTCAATAAATCGGGAAGCTCCGGATACTATGTGATGGAACTGAACATGACCGATATGATCGATCTGTACCGGGTTCGTTCGGCCATCGAATGCGAGGCAGCGTCTCTGTGCACCGAGCGTGCAAACCCCGAAGTTATCGACAGGCTGGAAGCGCTGGCACACGATTTCGAGCAGTGTGCTCTGGCAAGGGATAATATCGGAATGACGGAGAGCGATATGCCGTTCCATCGTTTAATCGTGGAGTCCTCGAAGGATTCCTATCTTATTAAATGTTACGATTCCTTGGTGCCGTATCTCAATATGTATCAGGTGTCTATGGTGAGAGCCATAGCTTTTGATAAGGAAAATCCATGGTATCCTAGTGTTATTTATAATCACACGGCAATTGTCTCAGCTATCAAAATGCATATTCCGGAGCTGGCAAGAGAAGCTATGGAAAGCCATGTCAGTGCAAGCCTGAACTATTCTACTTACTCAAAGAACAATTCGCTTTTCCAGTATTGAGGTGTCGGAGTAAGAAGAATTCAAATAAAAGCTGATTTGATCCGTAGTGAAGCAATTTTAGATTCACTGCGGATTTTTATAATGGGGGATCAACTATGGATCAAATAGAAAAGATCGACAAAGAAGTAAAAGATATCGATGAACAGATCTTGAAGCTCTTAGATCAGAGAATGGAGATAACGGGGGAAAAAGCAAAGCTTGCAAAAGATAACGGATTGTTCATGCCGTTTTCCGAAAGGGAAAGAGAACTGATTGCGTGGGTTACGAAAATGGCGGATCAGGATGACAAATACTGTGCGCAGTCTGTTTTTCACGCGCTTGTGGCAGCCGAAAGGGCACAGTATAACAATACGGAAGCACAATCGGATATCTATGGATTTATTATGGATGCCGTCAAGCAGACGGCGTTGTACTTCCCACAGGAGGCGGTCGTGGCATGCCAGGGGACAGAAGGAGCATATTCTCAGATCAGCTGTGACAAGATGTTCAAAACACCGTCCATCATGTTTTTCGATTCCTTCGCCAGCGTATTCAAAGCGGTGGAAGCCGGCATGTGCCAGTATGGAGTTCTGCCGATCGAAAACAGCACGGCGGGTTCCGTAAACGCGGTCTATGATCTGATGCTTCAGCATAATTTCTCTATTGTCCGAAGTGCAAGACTAAAAATTAATCACAACCTGTTTTCCAACACCGGAGCAACCATGGACGGGATCCGAGAAGTGATCTCCCATCAACAGGCGATCAGCCAGTGCTCGGTCTTCCTGTCGCAGATGCAGAATGTTGAAGTAAGACCCGTTGCCAATACTGCCATGGCGGCAAAATATGTCGCGGAGTCCGGAAGGACCGATATCGCAGCCATTTCTTCCGCAATGTGCGGTGAGGACTATAACCTGACACCGCTGAAAGAAAATATCCAGGATAATAATGGAAATTATACGAGATTCATATGCATATCCAAGGACTTCGAAGTATATCCGGGCGCAGATAGAATATCGCTGATCATGACGATACCGCACCGGCCTGGTGCACTGTATAATGTGCTTGCAAAATTTTATGCGCTTGGAGTCAATATCCGAAAACTTGAGAGCCGCCCGATGCCGGAGAGCGAGTCGGAATTCGAGTTCTATCTGGATATTGAAGCTCCGGTTTACAGTCCGGAAACGGAGATGCTGTTCAAGGATCTTGAAGCGGGGCCGGAAAAAGTCCGGTTCCTCGGAGCGTACAATGAGATTTTATTGCAATAAAAATTGGGGACAGATAAAAATCTGTCCCCAATTAATTTTATCAGATTAGCCGAAATATCTGTCCAGAAGGCCCTTGAAGGCTTTTCCGTGTCTTGCTTCGTCGCGTGCCATCTCATGAACGGTATCATGGATTGCGTCGAGACCCTGTTCTTTTGCCATCTTTGCAAGCTCAACTTTGCCAGCTGTGGCGCCGCATTCTGCTTCGACTCTCATTTCGAGGTTCTTCTTGGTGGAATCGGTGATTACTTCGCCGAGGAGCTCTGCAAACTTTGCAGCATGCTCTGCTTCCTCAAGAGCTGCGGTGTGATAATATTCGCCGACTTCGGGATAACCTTCACGATAGGCGACTCTTGACATTGCAAGGTACATACCGACTTCGGAGCACTCACCTGTAAAGTTGTCTCTGAGACCGTCAATGATCTCCTGCGGAGCGCCTTTGGCAACGCCGACAACATGCTCAGCTGCCCAAGTCAGCTCAGTGCTTGTCTGCTCTGTGAATTTCTCGCCGGGGCATTTGCACTGCGGGCAGAATTCAGGAGCGGATTCGCCTTCATAAACATAACCACATACTGGGCATACCCATTTCTTCATAATTATTTCCTCCGTTATTTAAACTGTCAAATGATATTTGCAATGTTAGTATATCATTTTTGTAAATTCCGAAATGTAGCAAAATCTACAAATAAGAAGTTTTCTTTTGAAAATGAGATAAAATTTAATTTGAAGAAATCAGATTGCTGAAAAACGAGGAAATGGAATCAATGATCGCCTTGATCTTCTCGGTGAAACTAGAGACGGTTTCTTTGGCCTGAGCCATTTTCGCTATGGTATCTTTTACCTCGTTGACTCGCTCCAAAAGCTGATTGGTATCAAGCTTTTCCAGCGAGCGGGTGAGGCTGATCAGCTGGTCAATCTCCTCGTCGGAAAGAGTTCTGCCATAATCCGCAGCGATATCGATGATGGCCTGCCTCAGCTCCTCGTCGCTCATGTTTTTTGTTTCATCAAGAATGGCTTTAATATCGTTGACGATGGAAGTGGAATCCGTATCTCCAATCTCGCTCGCAAGTTCCGAAGTAACTGCGAGCTCTTCGGTTCCTGCCTGTTTGGCGTTTTCATCAAGAGTGGTTCCTGTGATGCTCTCATAGGCCATATAGATACCCGTCAGTGCAGCGGTTCCGGAAACTTCCACCGGGGAAGAGATCTGGACATTCGCGTCGGTGATACCGGCCGTGGCAAGCGCATTCGCGTAGGTTGCGGGAGTGCACCAGTTTACGTTATTTGTGGAAATGTTCAAACCGTTTCCGGAATCGGTTGCCTCGATATATACACATGAGATCGATTTCGTGCCTATTACCGAATCATCGACGACACCTTCGAGATAATGACGTTCGTCACTGTTTGTGACGACAAGCTCTATGACATCTCCGCGATCGATTCCGAAAGAGGAATAGACCTCATTGATCTGTGATTCCGTCAGGTCTCCGCCGATCGCCACACGGCTGTTTTCACTGTTATCCGCCAAAGCAGCGGAACTGAATAAGGAAATTATTAATACTAAAGCAATAATAAACGAAATTTGTTTTGTTGGTCTTTTCATGCTTCGCCTCCATAAAGTGCCTAAAAACTGCAGAATTACAGTTTTTACCTATGTTAAACTCCGCATAATAAAAATCCATGAACTTCTTATGAAATTTTTAGAAATATTTGGTAACAATTTTAAGATAATAAATATGGTTTCATGTTGATATATAAGGTAATAATATGATAATATTAAAAACTGTGGCTTGAGAGGAGCCTTTGAGATAAACAGTTTGTGCTTTTTGGTTCAGCATCAAAACATGGAGTGATACGGTGTACAAAGGAAAACATGAAAAAAAGCGCGAAAAAGGATTAACGATTCCGCGTCTTATAAGCAAGAAATCTCGGCGAACTGTGTCCTCCGACGTCAAGACCATGTCGAAACCGGTAAGTAAAGAGAATGAAGAAAAAGCAGCGGAGACCACAGAAAATCATTCTCTGAAAGTGACTTCCGAAACCGCAAAAGCCGAGCCTAGAAAGAAGATCGAATCAAAGAAAAAAACAGAAGCGGAAGAAAACAAGACCGCAAAACATAAAAAAAGTTCAAAGCAGAAACCAGAGGGGAAGAAGCAAAAAAAGAAATCCCGGTGGAAAAATGTCGTGGCTGTGATTCTTTCACTTCTAGTCATTTTGGGAACACTGTATTCCATATTTATATTTACAGATATTCCGTTTTGCAAAAAATGGCGGACCATATACATTGAGACCGCTATGTCGACATATACTCATCAGTGGCTGGCAACCTGGTTTATTCCCGGAAGCATTATTGATGAAGTAATGCAGAATGCCAGAGATGCCAATGATGCCCAGAAAGAGGTAAATACGGACTGGAATTACGAAGAGAGTGCGGATGGAGACTCGGAGCACGAAGGAGATGCCGAGTCGGAAAAAGAAAAGTTTTATAAAACATACTGGGAACTGAATGAAAATTATTTCGAGGAGTATCTGGATGAGCATCCCGAACTGAGAGCCATGGGATACGACAATCTGGTCATTGACAATCTGGACTGTGCGGACGAGGATCTTCAGACGCGGTATGGTGAGATCGTCAGAGCATTGAATGTGCCAGAAAACGTGATCATTGTCCAGGTCACTGGAGATGATTTTGTAGGCGCTCTCGCGACGGTCAAGGATCCTTCTCAGGTGACGATGGAAAAAGCGGAAGATTACGGTATCGTAGGAGATCATATAGAAGACTTCTGCGAAGATAATGTGATCGCCATCAACGGAAGCGGGTTCTTGGATGCCAACGGTCTCGGCGACGGAAGCACCGTGGTTGGAAGCTTTGTGCTGGATGGTGTCGATTACGGCAAACCTGATTACAATTATCTGTTCTTCGGATTTAAGAACGATAACCGTCTATACATTAACTGGGGTGTAACAGATGTAGCATCCTATAAGTGGGCCATTCAATTCAGCCCTGCCATTATTGTCAACGGTACGAAATTTGTGGAAGGCTCTTACGGATGGGGCGTTCAGCCGAGAAGTGCCATCGGTCAGACCAAAGGAGGAGAATTCCTTATGCTGATCGTTGACGGCCGCCAGGTGGGATACAGCATTGGCTGCACGGTAGAAGACTGCGCAGATATCATGAAAAAACACAAAGCCTATCAGGCGGTGAATCTTGACGGAGGATCTTCATCCATCATGGCCTATGAGGGGGAGATCATCACGAAAAATTCCAGCAAATCCGATCGGGGAAGAGAGATCCCGAATTCCATCGTGGTTGAACACGCAAAAAATTAAAGGCAGGATATCCTGCCTTTAATTGCTTTCATCATAGAAAATTATTTCTCCCGGCATAACCAGACCGAGCTTTTCTCTTGCGATGTCCTTGATCGTATCATCGTCGTCTGCATGCTCAATCTGATATTCGAGCTTTGCGTTATCCTGGGTGATTTCTTCAACCTGCGCCTCAAGACTGTTCTTTTCTTCGAGGGCGGCGGCTGTATTGCTTCGAATCATGATCAGCGATACGATGCCGTAAATGATCAGAGCCAGAACGACCAGACCGGCGATCATATGAAATTTTCGGGTATTAGATCTGTTTTTCAAAGGAATACCTCCTGACCGATACAACAGGTCAAAGAATCGATTTACATAATAACATTTTTTATTGTAAACCAAAATTCGGAGTTTGTGAAGAGTTTTTTAATAAAAATATGTATTAAATATTTATATTGACTGTCCTATAATTGTTATTTAATATATACAAGAATGGCTGAAGGGCACCAATTGTGCGTAATAACTAAAAAGAAAAGAATACTCTTTTAAAATTTATGGAATAAATGGCTTGACAAATCCGTATAAAAGAGGATAATAAATGCATAAATATTCATTTGTGGAGGCAAATTATGAATAAAGATAACATTAAGAAAGTAGTTCTTGCATATTCCGGCGGACTTGATACATCGATTATCATTCCTTGGCTCAAGGAAAATTATAATAACTGTGAGATCATCGCCGTGGCAGGCAATGTCGGTCAGGCAGATGAACTGGAAGGACTGGAAGAGAAAGCTCTCAAAACCGGCGCATCCAAACTTTATGCACTGGATCTGATGGATGAGTATGTTGACGACTTCATCATTCCGACCATGAAAGCCGGCGCAGTATACGAAGATTATCTTCTTGGAACTTCACATGCACGTCCCTGCATCGCAAAAGGTCTTGTAGAGATCGCCAAAAAAGAGAATGCCGATGCCATCGTACATGGCTGCACAGGCAAGGGAAACGATCAGGTTCGTTTTGAGCTGGCCATCAAGCATTTCGCACCGGATATGCCGATCATCGCTCCCTGGCGTGAGTGGGATATCAAGTCCCGCGAAGAGGAGATCGATTATGCGGAGGCACACAATGTTCCTCTGAAGATCAACAGGGAGACCAATTACTCCAAGGACAAAAACCTCTGGCACCTGAGTCACGAAGGTCTGGATCTTGAAGATCCCGGCAACGAGCCGATGTATGAAAAAGAAGGCTTCCTGGAGATGGGCGTATCTCCGTTGCAGGCCCCCGATGAGCCGACTTATATTGAAATGGAATTCGAAAAAGGAGTTCCGGTATCCCTGAACGGAGAAAAGATGAGTGCCAAGGACCTGATCCTGAAACTCAACGAGGTCGGCGGAGCCAACGGCATCGGAATTATCGATATCGTTGAAAACCGTCTCGTAGGCATGAAATGCCGCGGCGTCTATGAAACACCGGGCGGCACGATCCTGTACGCGGCACACAACTATCTCGAAACGATCTGCCTGGATAAGATGACCATGCATAAGAAACAGGAACTTTCCATTACTTTTGCAGAGCTTCTTTACAACGGACAGTGGTACACCCCGCTGAGGGAAGCACTGACCGCATTCGTCGACAAGACCCAGGAGCGCGTAACCGGAAAGGTGAAACTGAAACTTTACAAAGGCAATATCATTAAAGCGGGAGTATGGAGCCCCTATTCTCTGTACTCAGAAGAGATTGCAACATTCGGCGAATCTGACTACAATCAGAAAGACGCTGAAGGATTCATTAATCTTTACGGTCTGCCGATCAAAGTGCAGGCAAAAATAGACGGAAAATAATTTCCATAATGGCCCTGCACAGTTCCACTGTGCAGGGCATGGATTATATAAGGAGCAATATTTATGGGTAAAATGTGGGCCGGCAGGACAACAGGTGAGACGGACAAGATCGCAGACGATTTCAATTCGTCCATCCATTTTGACAGCAGAATGTATCAGCAGGATATCCGCGGGTCGATGGCACATGCCTCGATGCTTGGAGCCCAGAAAATCATTCCGCAGAGTGCCGCAGATCATATCATAGACGGACTTCAGTCGATCCTTGACGATCTGGATTCCGGAAATCTTCAGTTCGATCCGGACTGTGAGGATATTCACATGTTCGTTGAACAGGTGCTGACACAGCGAATCGGGGATGAAGGAAAAATGCTTCATACTGCCCGGAGCCGCAACGATCAGGTCGCACTGGATCTTAGAATGTACCTTCGGGATGAGGTGAACGGCATCCGTGATCAGCTGTTCGATCTGCTGAAAGTTCTGACGGACAAGGCTGAAGAAAATAAAGCGGTGATCATGCCCGGATATACTCATCTTCAAAGAGCACAGCCGGTCACATTCGGACATCATCTGATGGCGTATGCCATGATGTTCATGAGGGACATCGGACGACTGAACGATGCAGCCAAAAGAATGAATGTATCTCCGATAGGATGCTGCGCGCTGGCTGGAACGACTTACGATACTGACCGGCATTTCGAGGCGGAGAAACTGGGATTCGATGAGATCTCGCTCAACAGTCTCGACGGCGTATCCGATCGGGATTACTGCGTAGAGCTCCTCAGTGCACTGTCTCTGATCATGATGCATCTGTCTAGGTTCTCCGAAGAAATCATACTTTGGTCGAGCTGGGAATTCAAATTTATCGAGCTGTCGGATAATTATACGACAGGATCCTCCATCATGCCTCAGAAGAAAAATCCGGATATGGCAGAGTTGGTGCGAGGGAAGACCGGAAGGGTCTACGGAGACCTGATGTCCATTCTTACCGTGCTGAAAGGGATCCCACTGGCCTATAACAAAGACATGCAGGAAGACAAGGAGAGCATCTTTGACGGCATCGATACGGTGCAGATGTGCCTGAAAGTCTTTACTCCCATGATACAGACCATGAAAGTCCGGGAGGACAACATGCTAAAGGCGGCACAGGAAGGATTCATCAACGCCACCGATCTTGCCGATTATATGGTGAAAAAAGGGCTGCCGTTTCGCAGCGCCTACAAGATCTCCGGACAGCTGGTTGCAAAATGCATCCAGGAAGGAAAGGTGCTGGAGACACTCACCCTGGACGAATATAAAAGCTTCAGCGATTTATTCGAGGAGGATCTTTACGACAGCATCAACCTGAAAAATTGTGTCGAAAAGAGACTTTCCGTCGGCGGTACCTCCGTGAAATCGGTAGAGACACAGATCGACTATGCGAGAAACTTCCTCAAGGAACAGAAAGGGTAAGCGATCGATGGATACAAAAAAAGTTTTTATAGACGGCAGTGCAGGAACTGCTGGACTTCAGATCTATGACAGGCTTTCTGCGAGGGATGATGTGGAGATCCTTAAGATCCCCTATGAAAAAAGACATGACCCGGAAGAAAGGAAGAAAGCCATCAACAGTGCGGATGTGGCTTTCTTATGCCTGCCGGATGCGGCGGCCATTGAATCTGCCGATATGGCCGAAAATGATTCCGTTGTGATCATCGACACTTCCACCGCTCACCGGACAAGCGAAGGATGGACCTACGGGTTCCCGGAACTTGATGGAAAGAGAGAAGAAATCAAAAACTCGAAGAGGATCGCCAATCCGGGCTGTCATGCCAGCGGATTTATCGTGCTGGTGGAGCCACTGGTACGCTGCGGGATCATCCCTTCAGATCTGGGCCTTTCTTGCTTCAGCCTGACCGGGTACTCCGGAGGCGGCAAAAAAATGATCGCCCAGTATGAGGAAAGCCCTCGTGAAGACGAAAAGCTCGATTCCGCCAGAATGTATGGACTGACTCAGAATCATAAGCATCTCAAAGAGATGAAAAAAATATCCGGACTTGATACCGACCCGATCTTCTGCCCGATCGTAGCAGACTACTACTGCGGTATGGAGACAGTCGTGACTTTGTTCGCAAAGGATCTGAACGGCGGAATCGAAGATATCGCAAAGGTTTATGAGGAGAAATACACCGGGCCTGTCGTAAGATTCTGTCAGGATGAGGAAGAAGGATTTGACGCTTCCAATATCATGGCGGAAAGGGACGATATGATCGTTTCGGTCAAAGGAAACGATGATAGGATCTTGCTAATCTCGAGATTCGACAATCTCGGAAAAGGAGCTTCCGGAGCTGCGGTGCAGAACTTTAATATCGTAACCGGAATGCCCGAGACCAAAGGACTTAAATTGGGGGACTGACGGATGAAATATATTGACGGCGGTGTCTGCGCACCGAGGGGTTTCCGTGCAGGAGGAATTCACTGCGGAATACGACCGAATAAAAACAAAAATGACCTGGCCCTGATCGTGTCGGATGTACAATGCCATACAGCGGGTATGTTCACACAGAATCAGGTCAAGGCTTCGCCGGTCCTTCTGGACATGAAAACCGTTGAAAACGGATATGCCACAGCCATTATTGCCAATTCCGGTATTGCCAATGCCTGTGCCGAAGACGGGGATGTCAACGCGGAACGGATGCAGAAAGCCTGTGCCGTTAAACTTGAAATCCCGCAGGATGAAGTTCTGGTATGCTCCACAGGAGTTATCGGCCAAAGACTGAACATTGAAGCGATCGAGGCGGGACTTCCGCAGCTGATGGACGCACTTACCGGAGAGGCTTCCGGTTCGGACAACGCAGCCACCGCAATCATGACGACGGACACCAGAAAGAAGGAACTGGCCTGCGAGATCGAGATCGGAGGGAAAACCGTGAAGATCGGCGGTATTTCCAAAGGATCCGGCATGATCCATCCGAATATGGGTACGATGCTCTGCTTTGTGACGACAGACTGTTCGATCAGCAGAGATTTACTGAAGGAAGCTTTGAAGGAAGTATGCAGCAAGACCTTCAATCGGATCAGCGTTGACGGAGATACCTCCACGAACGATACGCTGCTGATCCTGGCGAACGGACTTGCGGAAAACAAAGAGATCACAGAAAAGAATGAAGATTATCAGCTCTTTAAAGGTGCGCTGTTCCAGCTGTGCCGAGAGATCGCGCAACAGATGGCAGCAGACGGTGAAGGCGCAAAACATCTCATCACCTGCAAGGTGATGGGCGCAAAGGATGAACAGACTGCAGCTGCGCTCGGAAAATCTGTGATTTCCTCCTCACTGACGAAAGCCGCTATCTTCGGAAACGATGCCAACTGGGGAAGAGTGCTGGCTGCAATGGGATATTCCGGCGTGACTTTCGATCCGTCCAACGTGGATATATCCTTTGCATCGGACGGTGGAACGATCGAAGTGTGCCGCAATGGATGCGGACTTGCATTCGACGAAGACCTGGCGGAGCACATCCTTACCAAGGATGAGGTCGAAATCCTCATCACCATGAAAGAGGGAGACGGAGCCGCGGAATGCTGGGGCTGCGACCTTACATATGACTACGTCAAGATTAACGGAGATTACAGAACATAATGGATAAATTCTTATCGAATGCGGAACGGGCGGAAGTCCTGACACAGGCACTTCCTTATATTCAGCAGTATAACGGAAAGATCATCGTCATCAAATACGGTGGAAATGCCATGATCAATGATACGCTCAAGCAGCAGGTTATGGAGGATATTGTCCTTCTCACCCTGGTTGGAGTGAAAGTCGTTCTTGTGCACGGCGGCGGTCCAGAGATGACCGAAACTATGAAGAAAATGGGAAAAGAGTCCCAGTTCATCGGCGGGCTCCGGGTCACGGATGCGGAAACGGTGGATATTGCGCAGATGGTTCTGGCCGGAAAGATCAATAAGACCCTTGTGAACCTCCTTCAGACGAAAGGAGGCCGCGCTATCGGTATTTCCGGCATGGACGGAAGACTTATCGAAGCGAAGGCCAAAGATCCGGAACTCGGGTTTGTCGGTGAAATTACGCACATCAATGTTCAGCCAATTGTGGACCTTCTGGACAAAGGATATATTCCGGTGGTTTCAACACTGGGATGTGACAGAGAGGGAAATGTTTATAACATAAATGGTGATACCGCCGCGGCAAGGATTGCCGGTGCGGTGGGCGCCGAGAGAATGATCATGATGACGGATATCAGCGGCATTTTAAAAGATCGTGACGATCCGGACTCGCTGATTCAGAGGATCTCTGTGAATGAAGCCGCTAAGCTTAAAGAACAGGGAATCGTATCCGGAGGCATGATCCCGAAAGTGGAGTGCTGTATTGATGCGATTCGGCGCGGTGTGGACCGCGTGACGATATTGGACGGACGGGTTCCGCATGCGACCTTAATGGAAACTCTGACGGATGAAGGCGCTGGAACAATGGTTTACTGGGAGAAATAATTATGAATAATATCATGAAACTGGATGAGCAGTATATTGCGGGTACTTATGCACGTTTTCCCGTTACACTGGTGAGCGGAAAAGGTTCTCTTGCCTATGATGAGAGCGGAAAAGAGTATATAGATATGGGTACCGGAATCGGTGTAAATATCTTTGGATACGGTGACGAAGAGTGGAAAAATGCCGTCAAGGAACAGCTGGATAAAGTGCAGCACACTTCCAATCTGTATTATACGGAACCGGGAGCAAAACTTGCCAAGATGCTGTGTGAGAAATCCGGAATGAGCAAAGTCTTCTACTGTAATTCCGGCGCAGAGGCAAATGAGACCGCGATCAAGGCGGCAAGAAAGTATCAGACCGAGTATCTCGGACCGGAATACTATAACATTATTACACTGAACAACAGCTTCCACGGCAGAACACTGACCACGCTTTCCGCAACGGGACAGGAACATTATCATGAGCTGTTCCAGCCCCTGACGCCCGGCTTCTTATATGCGGATGCTGAGGATCTTGACGGTGTGGAAAAATTAATTAACGAAAATAAAGTGGCCGCCATCATGTTCGAGTGTGTGCAGGGAGAGGGCGGTGTCAACGACCTGAGTAAAGAGTTTGTGGAAGGACTGCAGAAGCTTGCAGATCGCTACGAAGTTCTTCTTGTCGTCGATGAAGTGCAGACCGGCAACGGAAGGACCGGAAAGCTATATTCCTACATGCATTATGATATCCGTCCCGATGTGGTCTCTACCGCTAAGGGAATCGGAGGAGGTCTGCCTCTCGGAGTGTGCATGCTCAGTAAAAAACTCGAGAACGTGTTTGCACCGGGAGACAACGGATCGACCTTCGGAGGCAACCCAGTTTGCTGTGCCGGAGCACTCAATGTGCTCAGCCGGATCGATGACAAGCTTCTGGAAGGCGTAAAAGAGCGCTCGGACTATATTGTATCTGAGCTTCAGAACGCCCCTGGAGTCAAGTCGGTCACCGGTCTCGGACTTATGCTTGGTGTGGAAACCGAAAAACCGGCGAAGGAAGTTGTTGCGAAGTGCATGGAAAATGGTGTACTATGTCTTACAGCAAAAGATAAAGTCCGGTTGCTTCCTGCACTGAATATTCCTATGGATATATTGAAAACTGCAGTCGAGGTTCTGAAAAATGCCTGCGCTGATTAATACTATTTGGAGGGAACGCATGAACTTAAAAGGAAGAGATTTTCTGACACTTCTGGACTATTCTCCGGAGGAAATAGAGTATCTGCTGGATCTTGCGGCAGATCTGAAACAGAAAAAGAAATCAGGTCAGCTTCATAAAACTCACGAAGGGAAAAATATTGCACTGATCTTTGAGAAGACCAGTACAAGAACCAGATGTTCCTTCGAAGCTGCCGCTTCGGATCTCGGAATGGGAAGTACTTATCTTGGTATGACCGGATCCCAGATCGGCGTAAAGGAGTCCATTGCGGATACGGCAAGAGTTCTCTCCAGGATGTTTGATGCCATTGAATATCGAGGCTTCGGTCAGGAAAGGGTTGAGGAACTGGCAAAATATTCGGAAGTTCCCGTCATCAACGGACTGACGAATGAGTTTCATCCGACGCAGATCCTGGCGGATTTTCTGACAATACGGGAACACTTCGGCAGCCTGAAAGACATTAAGCTTGTGTATATGGGAGATGCCCGCTACAACATGGGCGATTCTCTCATGGTCGGATGTGCAAAGATGGGAATGAAATTCACTGCCTGTGCACCAAAAAAGTATTTTCCCAATGAGGAACTGGTGAAAAAGTGCCGTGAGATTGCCGCGGAAACGGGAGCAGAGATCGTATTGGATGAGGATCCGATGAATGCCGTAAGAGGCGCAGATGTCATCTACACGGATATCTGGGTCTCCATGGGTGAGCCCGAAGAAGTATGGGAGGAACGGATCAACGATCTTTCCCCGTATCAGGTAAACAATGAACTTATGGAAGCCGCAGGAGAGCAGTGCAGATTCATGCATTGCCTTCCGGCATACCATGATCATAAGACAATCGTAGGAAAAGAGATGGGTGAACGCTTTAACCGCCAGGAAATGGAAGTGACGGATGAGGTGTTTGAAGGACCGCAGTCCATCGTGTTTGATGAAGCGGAAAATCGTATGCATACGATCAAGGCAATTATCGCGGCGGTGGTATGAGTATGGGAATGAATGCTATGGAAGGAAAAAAAGTATATCTTGTTTTGAGCGACGGAACTGTTTTTGAGGGCCGTCGCTTCGGAGCGTCAGTCAGTTCCGTAGGGGAACTGGTTTTTACAACTGGAATGAATGGCTATATCGAGACTTTGACCGATCCGAGTTATGCCGGTCAGATCGTAATGCAGACATTCCCGCTGATAGGAAACTACGGGATCATAGAAGAGGATTTTGAAGGGGAATGCGCAGTGAAGGGCTATGTGGTCCGTGAGTATTGCGATTTCCCCTCTAATTTTAGATGCGACTACTCTCTGGATGAGTACCTGAAAAAACAGGGGGTTCCAGGCATTTACGGCCTGGATACCAGACAGATCACGAGAATGATCCGCGAGCAGGGTGTTATGAATGCGAAAATATGCGATGAGATCCCGGCGGATCTTTCGGATATCGCCGGATACAGCGTGAAGGGCGTTGTGAAGCAGACGACCTGCAAAGAAGCAACCATTTTGCAGGCCGAAGGTGAGAAAAAATATTCTGTAGTGCTGATCGATTACGGTGCGAAAAGGAATATAGCCAGAGAACTGTCGCGAAGAGGCTGCGAGGTAACAATCGTTCCAAGCGATACGAAGGCAAAGGAAATCCTTGCGATGGATCCGGACGGAATCATGCTTTCAAACGGTCCTGGAGATCCAGAAGAGAATGTCGAATGCATCGAAGAGTTGAAACAGCTGATAGGACAGGTCCCGATTTTCGGCATCTGTCTTGGCCATCAGCTGACCGCACTGGCTTCGGGCGGCAAGACATATAAATTGAAATACGGTCACCGAGGTGTTAATCAGCCGGTCAGAGATCTGAAAGGAGACCGGACGTTCATCACGACGCAGAACCATGGTTATGCTGTAGACAGCGAGAGCCTGAAAGATATTGGTACAGTGATCTTTGATAATGCTAATGACCATACCTGCGAAGGAGTGGAATATCCCGGTAAAAACTGCTTTACCGTACAGTTCCATCCAGAAGCCTGCTCCGGCCCCAAAGATACGGAGTTCCTGTTTGATCGGTTCATATCTATGATGGGAGGACAGAAATAATGCCAAGAGATAAAAGCATAAAAAAGGTACTTGTTATTGGCTCGGGTCCTATCGTCATAGGTCAGGCTGCCGAATTCGACTACGCGGGAGCACAGGCCTGTGGAGTGCTGAAATCGGAAGGCGTGAATGTTGTCCTCGCCAACTCCAACCCCGCAACAATCATGACAGACAAACATCTTGCCGATGAGATCTATCTTGAACCGCTGAATGTCGATACCATTAAGAGAATCATTGAAAAAGAAAAGCCGGACAGCCTGCTTGCGGGCCTGGGCGGACAGACGGCGCTGACAATCGCCATGCAGCTGTCGAAAGACGGATGGCTGGAAGAGCATAACGTACGACTGCTCGGATCGGATATCGATGCCATAGATAAAGCGGAAGACCGTGAAATGTTCCGTGATACGATGGAGAAGATAGGACAGCCCTGCGTTCCTTCCGGAATTTCCACAGATATCGAAACATCCCTTAAAATCGCGGATGAGATCGGGTATCCGGTCATCGTTCGTCCGGCATTTACCCTCGGAGGAACGGGCGGCGGAATTGCAGCCAATGAGGAAGAGCTGAGAGTTATTGCAAAATCCGGTCTGGATCAGTCGCCAATTCGGCAGATTTTGGTGGAAAAATGCATCTCGGGTTGGAAAGAAATCGAGTTCGAAACGATGCGCGACTCCGTCGGAAACGTCATTGCCGTCTGCTCGATGGAAAACTTTGATCCGGTCGGTATTCATACGGGTGACAGCATCGTTGTGGCACCCGCGCTTACCCTGGCCGATAAAGAATACCAGATGCTCCGTTCTGCAGCACTGGACATCATTTCCTCCATCGGAATCGTGGGTGGATGCAACTGCCAGTTTGCACTTAATCCAGATAGCTTTGAATATGCCGTCATTGAAGTGAATCCCCGTGTTTCCAGATCTTCCGCTCTTGCCTCAAAGGCAACGGGATATCCGATTGCAAAAATCACGACGAAGATCGCACTGGGTTATACCCTTGAAGAGATCAGAAATGATATTACGGGCAAAACCTGCGCGTGCTTTGAGCCTACACTCGACTATGTCGTTGTAAAATTCCCGAAGTGGCCTTTCGACAAATTCGCGGGATCCAGCAGAAAGCTCGGTACGCAGATGAAAGCCACCGGTGAAGTCATGTCGATCGCCCAGTCGTTTGAAGCGGCTCTCATGAAAGCCGTGAGGGGAGCGGAGATCTCGCTGGATACCCTGAATGCGGCGCCGATCAATGACAAACCGCTTCATGAGCGTCTTATGGATCAGGATGACCGCAGAGTCTTTACGGTGTTTGAAGCACTGAAATCGGGAATGTCGATCGATGAGATCCATGATATTACCAAAATAGACAAGTGGTTTCTTGCAAAACTGGATAAGATCGCAAAGTTTGAGGCGGTGCTCAATACGGAGCCCATGAGCGAAGAACTGTATCATCAGGCGAAAGTCATGGGATATACCGATGATGCCATCAAGCGCCTGGCAAATGTCGCATCGGTTCCGGGACTTGAGTTCTCGTATAAGATGGTCGATACATGCGGCGCTGAATTTGACGCGGAGACGCCATATTTCTACTCCACCTGCGACGAAGTGTGTGAAGCCAGAACCTTTGAGCGGACCGGTAAACCGGTCATCATGGTCATTGGTTCCGGTCCTATCCGTATAGGACAGGGTATCGAATTCGATTATTCCTCCGTTCACTGTGTATGGACACTGCGGGAGATGGGGTACGATGTGGTCATCGTAAACAATAACCCCGAGACCGTATCCACCGACTACGATACGGCGGACCGCCTTTATTTCGAACCGCTGTGTTCGGAAGATGTGATGAACATCATCAAGGTCGAAAAGCCGATCGGTGTTGTGGTCGCTTTCGGCGGACAGACCGCGATCAAGCTGACCCAGTTCCTGGACGAAAACGGGATCCGGATCCTGGGCACTTCCGCGGAGAGTATCGATATAGCGGAAGATCGCAGCAGGTTTGATGAACTGCTGGAAAAGTTCGGAATCAGCCGTCCGAAGGGCGCCGGCGTCAATACGCTGGAAGAGGCTCTTGAAACGGCTGACCGTCTGGGTTATCCGGTCCTTCTGAGACCGTCATACGTCATCGGCGGCCAGAATATGACGATCGCCCATAAAAAAGAAGACGCCGTAAAGTACATGAACACTATCCTTGCCGGCGGCATTGATAACCCGGTCCTGGTCGACAAGTATATGCCCGGAACGGAACTTGAAGTCGATGTTATTTCCGACGGCGAAGATGTTCTGATTCCTGGAATTATGGAGCATATTGAAAGGGCAGGTGTCCACTCCGGTGACTCGATCGCGGTTTACCCGCCCTATAACCTGAACGACAAGTATCTCAGAAGAGTGTGTGACGTGTCGGAAAAACTGGCACTTGCTCTCGGAACAAAAGGACTTGTCAATATACAGTATCTGATCTACGGCGGTAAACTCTATGTCATTGAAGTCAACCCGCGTGCTTCCAGAACGGTACCCTACATCAGCAAGGTAACGGGAGTGCCGATGGTCGATCTTGCATCGAAAGTTATGCTGGGCGAAAAACTTGTGGATCTTGGCTATGGTTCGGGCCTGTATAAGACACCGCCCTATACCGCAGTAAAGGTTCCGGTCTTCTCCTTTGAGAAACTGGCGGATGCCAATTCCATCCTGGGTCCGGAAATGAAATCAACGGGAGAAGTTCTCGGTCTGGGAAGAACGCAGAATGAGGCTCTGTTCAAAGGTCTTACGGCAGCGGGATTCACTGTCCCGAATATGAAAGACGGTGAAAAGAACGGTGTTCTGATCAGCGTCGAGGAGAACGATTATCAGGATATCCTGCCGATCGCCAAGAAGTTCCACGACCTTGGAATGAAGCTGTATGCAACGCAGGGAACCGCAGCGGCCATCACGAAGATGGGCTTGGAAGTCACCTTCGTGGCCAATGCCAACAGCCAGCAGGAGATTGAGCGCCTGATGGAAGACAGCAAACTCAGCTACATCATCTATACCGGCACAGGCAACGATACTTCCATCAGGGATTATACGCAGCTGCACAGGCGAGCAATGCAGTTGGGCGTCCCGTGCCTGACAAGTGTCGATACGGCATCCGCACTGGTAGATATGATCGCAAGCCGCTATTCCGCCTATAATACGGAACTTGTGGACATCAATCATATGCGTACCGGTCATCGTAAGATCGCGTTCAAGAAAATGGAGAGCTGCGGAAACGACTACATTTTCATTGCGAACTTCGACGGTGCCATCGAGAGCCCTGGCTCGCTTTGCGTCAGCCTGTGTGATCGGCATAGAGGCATCGGCGGCGACGGTATCGTGCTGATCGAAAAATCCGAGGTGGCGGATGCGAAGATGCGTTCCTTCAACAGAGACGGCAGTGAAGGCAAGATGGCCGGAAACAATATCCGATGCGTCGGCAAGTTCCTGTATGATGAAGGCTATGTCCGCAGAGAAGCAATCACAGTTGAAACCGCAAGCGGCATTAAGAAACTGCATCTTTTCCTGAGAGACGGAAAAGTAACTTCCGTATCTGTGGATATGGGTAAAGCAGAGTTCGCCACAGAACTTATTCCGGTCAAGAGTACAATGGATAAGATGATCAACGTTCCTATGGTCGTCGCAGACAGATCATATAATGTAACCTGCCTGTCTATCGGAAATCCGCACTGCGTGGTATTTACGGATTCCCTGGAAGAGATCAATCTGGAGCGGATCGGACCTCAGTTCGAGTATGATGAGGCTTTCCCGGAACGTGTGAATACGGAGTTTGTGCGCTACGTCAATCCCACGACCCTGCGTGTAAGAGTATGGGAGCGCGGAAACGGGGAGACCCAGGCGTGCGGAACCGGTGCCTGCGCTGCGGCGATCGCGGCTATAGAAAACGGAATGTGTTCGGAAGATACCGATATCAATGTGGAACTGCCAGGCGGTGATCTGATCGTCCATTACAAGGATGGAAATGTGTCTCTTACCGGCAGCGCGATCGAGGTATTTGACGGAACATTCGAATTCTGATTTTAGATCCATATAAGTAATAAAAATAAAAGAGAAGCTTTTGCTAGGAAAACGAAACCCCGTAAAAGCTTCTCTTTTAAACTGTTAATGCGAAAACTGATTGGTGTGCTTTATGCCCAGATGAGCCATACCAGTAAGTATCCTGAGATTACTGCGACCAGCGTAAAGGGAACACCTATGCGGAGAAAATCCTTCGTGGACACGGCATAGCCCTCTTTTCGGAGAAGACCGATTGCGGTAATGTTTGCGGATGCGCCGATGGGAGTAAGGTTTCCTCCCAGCGTGGCGCCGACGAGAAGTCCAAAGTACAGAATATACGGCTCGATGCCCATGGTTGCTGCGATTCCCTGCATGACAGGAAGCATGGTCGCAACATAGGGGATATTGTCAATGAAAGCGGAAAACAGGACGCTTGCCCAGACTACCAGGGTATAGACCGCAAACAGGTTGTCGCCGGAGATCTTGAGCATGACTCTTGCAATGGCGTCAATGACACCGGCTTTGGTAATACCTGCAATGACGATGAAAAGACCTGTCAGAAGAAGGATCGTCTCATAGTCGATTTCTTTAATGGGCTTCCATACTTTTTCCAGAGAATGATATTTGATAAATGTATAAATAAGGCCGATGATAAGAAGGGCCATGCAGATGTAGCCGTTGATATTCGCCGGAGTGTTCGGAATGAAGGAGGCAATGATCAGAAGTACGATCGTTCCCAGCAGAAGCCATGACGGAACATAGTCGGTAACAACGGTGCGCTCTTTTGACAAGGTCGGCTGTGTATCGTTCCTGAAGAGCCAGAGCAGGACCAATGCGGAAAGAAGGGCACCGATCTCTACGACCCAGAACATACTGAGTTTTCCTTTGAAAAAGAAGAAGTCGAGAAAGTCCATGTTGGCATAGCCGCCAAGAAGGATAGAAGTGGTGTCGCCCACGAGCGTTGCGGCACCCTGCAGGTTTGACGATACTGCAATGGCAATGACCATCGCGACCGGGGAGATCTTGAATTTTTTCGCAATGGCGATAGCGACCGGTGCGATCATCAGTACGGTGGCAACGTTGTCAACAAATGCGGAAACGGCTCCGGCAAATAAGGAGAGCGCCACCACGGTCCATTTGACGTTGGGCATCTTATCCAGTATGACATCGGCCATCAGGGCGGGCATTCCGGAATCGATAAAGAGCGAGACGATGCCCATCGTGCCGGCAATCATCATAAGAACGTTCCAGTTGATTGCGGTTAGGATATCGGAAACCGGAAGGATTCCGAGAATGACAAATATCAAGGCAGATCCCAGTGCTATCCACGGACGATAATCCGGAAAAACAAGCAAAAGGACATAAGTTGCTAAAAACAAGATCAAAGCCAGTACCATCGTTATTACTCCTCTGTCAGATATGAAAAAAAGACTCTTGCCATGCATCAGAACGCATTGCAAAAGTCTCGCACTGTTTCAACACGGCAACGGATCTTATAAGATCGTATTGACGTCACCGCATCACAGCTCAGGTAATCAGAGCCGTGGGCTACTCCCTCTTACAGTCCAATATTAAAACAATTAATTTTTTGTGTCAACAAAAAATAAAAAAGACTTGAAAACTGTTATCTCGTGTGCTAGAATATCCTAGCATTCAGAAAATGCATATGCGGCGTTAGCTCAGCTGGATAGAGCGTCTGGCTACGGACCAGAAGGCCGGGGGTTCGAATCCTCTACGCCGTACCAAGGGTTGCAGAAGCGACCCTTGTTTTTTATATTAATGAAAAACAGGAAACCCGGCGTTCGGCCGGTTTTCCTGTTTCTGTTTAAGAAGGGGGTTAGAGGGGATTGAAGATCTATTGCATCAAATAATAAAGAGGGTAGGGTTATCTATATAAGAGATCTTAAGTTCAGTCTAAATCGATATGAATGGTTTTCGGTTTCTCAGGAGCTTTCTTGGGAAGAGTCAGCTTCAGAATTCCGTCCTGGTATTCGGCCTTGATCGATTCGGTATCCACGCCGGATACGTCAAAGCTTCTGGAGTAGGAACCGTAAAAACGTTCACGCCGGATGTAATTCTTCTTCTCGTCGGAAGAATCTTCTTTATGCTCGGCCTTGATGGAGAGACAATCGGAATCGATATCCAGAGAAATGTCTTCTTTCTTAAATCCGGGCAGTTCAGCTTCTATGATAAAACTGTCGCTGTTTTCGAGTACGTCGGTTCTGAACTGTCCGACGGAATTACCGAAAAAGGCGCGCTCCATCTCATCAAAATCCCTAAACGGGTTGTAACTTGATACGCTGCTTCTACGATGGTCAAAAGGAATAATTTCAAACATGATATTTATACCTCCTAGAGTGTTTTACACTAAAAAACTATGTGAAAAATTAAATTCAACTTTCTATGTATATAAAATACAACACAAGAATGAACAAATCGTGAACAAAAAATGAACTAAATATTAAAATTGGCACTCAAATTAAAAGAGTGCCAATATCTGATGATTTCCAGCTGCTTTATGTTTGTTTTTTATAAAGAATGACTGTAAAGCCGGCCTGTGTCGTAAGATGATCTATGGAATTTAGCTTTTCCTGATCCTGTTTGGAGGTTTTATAGTAGTATGGGGTCATTGAAAATAGATCCTGTATGGAGGTGTTCGATTTCAGTTCCATCATATATTCAAGTCGTTCCTGCTTGATAACGCTGAAATTTTTAAGAACGGCAATCGGCTTTGGGTTTCGATAAGGATGATCGTAAACCGCGGATTTCAGCTCGAACAGATGATCTTCGGTCGGCATGGCCCGAAGCAGGATCCCGTCCTGTTTGAGGATTCGTGAGAATTCTTCGGTACTGTAGGGGGCAAACAGATTGATGATCCCGTCGCAGCTGTTTTTCGCAAGGGGAATGGCCCGTATGCTTGAGACGGCATATTGAACCTCAGGGACCCTCTTGGCGGCGGCGCGCAGAGCTTCTTTTGAAATGTCGATGCCGCTGACTGCGGCATGAGTCTGCTCATAGATGTATTCAGTGTAATATCCTTCTCCGCAGCAGGCATCCAGAAGTGTGCTTTCTGATGATATGTAAGGACGGATCATGGAAACGATCAGCTCGCGGAGTGGAGCATAATGACCTTCGTTTAAAAATCGGGTTCGTGCCTGAACCATCAGCTTGTCGTCTCCGTGATGCTTGCTAGAGGAATGATTATCCAGCAGCAGATTAGTATAGTGATACTTCGAAATGTCATAGGAGTGATTCCTGCGGCATTTCAGCGTTTTATCAACTTTGTGAAGAGGTTCCCCGCATACGGGACATGCAAAGTCCATGGCAAATTTCCTTTAATAGTAAATTACATTTTAATAATAAAAGCGGACTGCGGTTCTGCGAAAAATTCATAAGCTTCGAAATGTCTGCCGGAGATCAGATCAGTACCGACAATCTCCAGATCCGTGGGCAGACCGTGCAGGGAGCGGTTGATGATCGTGCATATAGATTCTCTGCCGTCCGTCCTGCGGATAATGAGAATGTCATTCCCGAAGGCCTCAAATTCGGCAGATCCCAGGTTCAGAACTGAGTGCTCGGAGCGTATGGACCCTAGCAGCCGGTAGTAATCCAGCAGAGAAGAATCTGCTGTCTGAAAAAATCTTCGGTTGAAAGGATCTCGACAGCCCTGCATGCCTACTTCGTCGCCGTAATAGATGTCCGGGACTCCTGGGATCGAGTACTGTATTGCGGCGCACAGACGTTCAAGACGGATTCCGTTGACAACAGATTCCGGGGAAGGAGTGTAGGAGACCTGTTCACTGCGGGCCATGGAATTTACATCGAAGTCACAGGACAGATTGGTCAGGAGCCTTTCTACATCGTGCGACCCCAGAAGGTTCATGAGGCACGGGTACATAGGTTCGGGATAATTGAGTTTCTGAGAATCCAGAAAATCCCGGAGATCGTATGCTGTGTTTCTGCCGTGCATGAAATCGAGGACCGCGGAACGGAAGGGATAGTTCATGACGGAGTCAAGAGAATAACCGAGCGCATAGTTGCGCCTGGATCCGTAACTGATTTTGAGAACGGCATCTTCCCAGACTTCTCCGAGAATCACGGAATCCGCTTTTTCCTCTTTGGAGGACTTTCGGATCAGAGACAGCACATCGTCGGGTAGTTCATCCGCCACGTCAAGACGCCATCCGGAAGATCCGTGTCTGAGCCATGAACGAATGACACTGTTATCACCTGTGATGACATGGTTCTGCCAGACCGGATTTTCTTCATCGACTTCGGGAAGATCCGGGAAATTCCACCAGCATTTATATTTGTCGTTGAAGTGCTGGAAAGTGTACCAGGGATAATAATCCGAGGAGGAACCCTGACAGGCACCTGTCGAGTCATAATGACCGTAGCGATTAAAATAAATACTATCCGATCCGGTATGCGAATAGACACCGTCGGTTATGATCCGGATTCCTTTTTCTCTTGCAGCCTCACATAGGTCTTCGAAATCCTCCATGGAACCGAGAATCGGGTCTACCTTGGAATAATCCGAGGTGTCATACCGATGGTTAGATTTTGCTTCTACGATTGGATTTAAATACAGAACGCCGACACCCAGAGAAACCAGATAATCCAGCTTTTCACGGATGCCGCGAAGCGTACCGCCATAGAAATCATCCGGCTCGTAATCGGTTTCGTCGGGACGTGCGGTCCATTTTACGTCCTCCAGTGTGGAGTCATGGTATTCCGGCGTCTGCCCGAGACGGCGATGATAA
>Ga0181612_118948_pt1 | contig 128089 bp, 96 predicted proteins | sample HoacroProtozoa21_FD_119630 | JGI IMG/M metagenome (GOLD analysis project Ga0181612, IMG submission 119630) | Hoatzin crop microbial communities from Cojedes, Venezuel. Combined Assembly of Gp0051906, Gp0051904, Gp0051908
GCCTGCCACTGTCGCATCCCACAAGTATACTTACGATAACGATAAGAATGATTGTCCGAGCGGATTTTTGCATAGGTGATGCAAATATAAAGAAAAACCAAAACTTCTGACAATTCTCTTTTATTTTTTGCCAAATAACTCAAAAATTGTCGTCATCAACTTCTTTTGCGGCTGCATTTTAACCTGCAATTTGCGGTTGCAATTTTTGCAACCACCTGTACTACAGTGTGTTACACGAAAACATAATGCAACCTCAATTTAAAAATTTTAGGGAAAATATTTGGAGCAAACTGATTCGTTTTATAATTTTGCTGACAAATATTATCAAAAATCAATACAGACCTTACTGTACAAAGGAGCGGTTGCCGAAAAGCTATTTCATTAACGAGTAGGCGAAATTTAGTTTCAAATAGTGGAAAGTATTAGTTATTGAAGACAAATTCCAAAAATGAAAAAAATATCATTATTTTGGATGCCACCGGCAAAGGATTATCTTCCTTCACCTGCAATGACTGTCCTAAAACAGACACTGCAAAAGAAGGGGTATGATGTTCAGGTGATTTATTGGAATATTCTTCTTGAGGATTTAATATCAAAATATTTTTTTTATGATAATAGACCTTGGAAAGATGAAATATCTGTTTTAGGACTATTCTTTGCGTATATTGCTATTGCACATAATGATACAACTGCGCTTTTGAAACAAGAATTGTTTTTGCGGACATTAAAGCCTCAATATGCAAGCAAAAAAGATTTTAACTATGTAAAGCACATTGAAGAATGTGTAGATGAATTAAATGAACGTATTAAATGTATACTAAACAAATATGATATTACTGACAGTTTATTTGTAGGCATGTCAATGAGCCTATTTCAATGGATTCCTTCTCTTATTATAGGAAACATCCTTAAAGAAAAAAGTCCAAATACATTAATAACTGTTGGAGGTATCGGCAATAGGAAACAAGCAGAGGCGTATATTAAGTCCTTTAATTTCATTGATATTGCTTCATGGGGAGAAGGGGAGGAATTTATTATTGAATTAGCCAATATTTGTTCCCAAGTATCTAAACAATATAACTTGCCTCAGTGTTTCTATAAAGAAAGCGGTATTGTTGTTGAGAGCTATGTTTCCCGTAAAAAATATGAGGAACTTGACAATCTGGTATATTATGACTTTTCTGACTTCTTTGCACAATACAAAAAATCCAAAGATTCCATAATGCTTCCCATTGAAGGGGCAAGAGGTTGTCATTGGAATAGATGTCACTTTTGTTTCTTAAACCAGGGGTATAAATACAGACGTAAATCAAATAACATTATAAGAAATGAAATAATATCAAATATCAAAAAATACTCGGTGTTTGATTTTACATTCCTTGATAATGATGTTATAGGACGAGATCTAGATAGTTTTTCTTTATTATTAGATGAATTAATCTCTATTAAAAACCTCTACCCAAAGTTCAGGGTTATGCTGGCAGAAATCGTTACTCGTAGCTTAAATTTTGAACTAATCAAAAAAATGCATCTTGCAGGTTTTATTCATGTTCAAATAGGGTACGAATCGCCTAGTGACGTTCTTCTACATAAAATAGACAAAAAGAATTCGTTCGCAAGCAATTTATTTTTTATCAAATGGGCAAATGAGCTGCACATGTATGTCGGGGGCATGAATGTATTAAGAGGATTACTTGAAGAAGAGCTCCAAGATATAAAAGAGGGAATTGAAAATCTGCACTTTATGAGATTTTTCTCTATTGGAAATAAGTATAAGCATGAGATTTCTTCGCTGGCAATAAATGATGCATCTAAATATTTTAAGAGTGTGGACTCTCTAGAGTTACAACAATATTATACAGATGCTGTTAAAGAAATGCTTCCTGATGGATTCATAAACGAAGAATTAGCACTCAGCATTTATCAATATGTGAGGAAGTATCAACTGTACGCATGGGGCTCATTTCAATCAGTTGAAACGCATTATGCTTCAAATGAATACAAATACGAAGTTATTCAGACTTCTGAAAATACTTTCAGGTATACTGAGTATTATAATTCTGCAATTATTCTAGTTGCGGACTTTAATCGAAATGAATACTCCTGGAAGATTTTAGAATTAACGAATAAGGAAGTTTTGACAATTGACGACATTGTTAATAGATTTGATATTGACGATGATATCATCAAATCAGAAATATCGAGATTGAACGATATAGGTATATTGTATATTGGCAAACATTCTAAGGAGTGTGTGTCTGTTATTAACATTTCAAATTTTTTATAATATGGAAATTATTAGCGAATCTTCATTGAATGACTTAGACAAATTGACAAATAACGATGTCAATGCTATTAGTGAATCACCTGATGCAACAGTAACTCCAACCATAAGAGATGTTGGTGATGTCGGTGTAAAAACAGGTATAAATTTTTAATTTGCTGTTGCACATACGAATCGTAGAATATATGTATTTCATACTGTTTCTATGAACCTTACTGCAACTAAGCCCAATTATTATATATTGGTGCTTAGTTGCAGAAGTATGCAAGTTTGTTAAAGTATTTATTACCTTTATTAGTTTCACTTGTTATCATCTATGAAGTGGTTGATTTTCATGGCGATATTTATGCTCTCCTTGGGGCCTGCATCGGCGCAAGAGATGCAAAATACGCAAGAAATAACTGATTACAAAAAGAATGATATTGAAGCAAATGCCTTTGCTCCAACAACATTTTCTTTTGACCTTGATTTTCACCAGCAAGTAATGGAGTTTGACAAGTATCCTAATTTGAACCTGAACCAGCCCTTGTCACCAGCTCATGCATACAAAATAAAAACAAGCGGAGATTATCACTGGAGACATTTAACTCTATACGGTATCGGGGATAGAGATATCATGATGGGACTGATGGACAGGCAAGATGCGGAAGTTGGCTTTGTATATCACAAAGACAAGGTGTTCTTTAACGTTGGTTTAATGGCTAGTGTTTACAACTTTAACCCACTTGCAGGACCACAAGGCTCTCCAATACACAATCAGTTTGGGATAAGGGGCAACATACGTTATGATTTTAATGAAAATGTATCTGTTACTGTTTATGGCCAATACGTAAATCATCCGTTCTATCATTCAATGGCATCGTTCCCCTATATCGCGACTTCGTCTTTCGGAGGTTATCTTACACTGCAAAATGAGAAGTTTGGAATGGACTTGGGTGTAAACAACTATTTCGATCCCTTCAGCCGCAGTTGGAAAACCGATCCTATCGTACGTCCCACATATAAAATAGGAAAGGTAAAGATAGGTATGGATGTTGGTCCGTTGATGAAGGAAGGAATTCTCAAGCTTGCCGGGAAGAAAAGGGCTGCAGGTCCAATAATCATGCCGCCAAATTAAATATGAATATTCGATTTTATTTACTTATAACCCTCTCTGTTTTGTCATTATACGTCCACGCTCAAGACATATCTGACACCATTTCCACTCAAACAATAAGTGAAGTGGTTGTAAAAGGAAAACGCCCTCAAGTAAAAAGCGAGAACGGAGCTATGGTTGTTGATTTACCCAACATCGTAAAGGACAAACCCGTGACCAATATTTTGGAGGCGCTTGCTTATCTTCCTGGAGTGACTGCTCAGAATGGCATATTCAGCCTTGCGGGTGCCGGTTCAACCACAATCATTATCAATGGCGACGCGTCACAAATGTCTTTACAGCAACTATACCAATTATTGTATTCAATGCCTGTGTCCAGACTGAAGCAAGTGGAAGTGATGCACTCCGCGCCGGCAAAGTATCATGTCAACGGCGCCGTGATAAATGTTATATTAAAAACCCCTACCGCTCTTGATGGTCTGCAAGGACAAGTGCATGCGGGATATGGTCAAGGCCATTATGCGTCTTTTGACGGAGGCTTGTCTTTGCTTTATGCCACTAAACGTTGGACTTTTGATGCGAACTATTCTCTGGCTAAGAACAAAACATGGCATAGCGAAGACATGACGTCGTGGCACACGTTAAGCGATGGACTGCACATTATCGAAGAACAAGACAGGCAAACCGTCAGCAATCTGTCCAACACTCTATATGGCTCTATCGGTTATAAGATAAATGAGAAAAGTGCGCTTAAGGCGGTCTACAACGGCCAATATGTCGGACATATCAGCGCCGACGCGTATTCTCACGGCACGCTTGGGGCGTTTTCTAACTCGAGCGTCTTTGGGAAGCCAAAGATGTTGCACAACGTCAACCTGAATTATAAATCCGGATTCGGATTGACGCTCTCGGCTGACTATCTCTACTACAACGAGATTCGCGAACAGCGAATGAGCGACCTGTCTTCAGCGATGACACTAGTTAATTCCATTAACAAGCAACGCATTAACAGATACCGTTTCACGGCCGATATGCAACACAACGTGAAAGGCTGGGAACTGGATTATGGCGTTGACTATCGGTTGAGCGACGACAACAGCAGCATGGAGTATCTTATGCCTGAGAATCCGGGATTTGCGAACAGTTTGAACGAACAGGATTTCAAGGCATACATCGGAATCGCACACAAATTTTCATGGGGCTTGTCCTTTCAGGCTTCCTTGGCAGAAGAACTTTATCACGTTGAGGGTAATAATCATTGGACGTTTCTGCCTCAATTGGCAATGACTTACTATAAGACGCCCATGCATATTTTGCAAGCAAGTTTCAATGCTAATCGCATCTTCCCGTCATATTGGACGTTGCATGGCGGCGTAGGGTATTTAAATACATACAGCGAAGTGTGGGGTAACCATGATTTAAAACCATCAACTGAATATTCCGCACAGGTATCATATATATTCAACCGCAAGTATGTTGCAATGCTGTTTTATAAGAATGTCTCTGATTACGCCGTTCAGTTGCCTTATCAATCACCCGATGAGCTGAAGTTAATCTTCCAAGAACAAAACTTCAACTACGACCGCAAAGCGGGTGTTGTTCTTGTTGCACCATTCACGGTTTGCAGTTGGTTCGACACCAGGTTGACCGCACAGGGATATTATCATAGCGTAAAAGCAGACCGTTTTCACGACATAAGTTTCACAAGAAATAAGTTTTGCTTTTATGGTTCAGTTCAAAACACCTTCAAGCTAGCAAAAGGATTTGCCCTAACTCTTGATGCAATGGCTCTGAGCGGAGCACTACAAGGCATTGCGGATTTATCCGGAATGTGGAAGATTGATGCTGGAGCAAAATGGAGTTTTGGTAAGGAGAACTGCATGGAAATTAACTTCAAGGCAGACGATATTCTAAACAAATGGTCACCTGTCATGCGAATTAACTATAAAACTCAGGACTATCGCATGTCTGTCAACGATATGACCCGGCACATTAAACTCTCGTTTGTATATCGGTTTAATGGATTTAAGCCAAAAAATACGAGCATAGATACATCACGTTTGGGTACTAAATAATTTATTTGCGTATGAAAACAATTCATCACCATATCATAATGAATCATCTGTCGCTCTTGTTTTTGCTGTTTTTGTCCTTTGCCTTGAATGCGGACGCGTAAGAGGTGACGGGAACGGTTGTCAACGGACAGCGACAAGCCATACCCTTTACGACGGTCCGCTAATTTTTTAATCGAAGAAGTCAAGAATAAGAAATGGCTCAATATACGTTGGAGCGGTGGAGAACCTCTTTTGTCTTGGGGCCTGATTAAACGGTTGTCAGAACGCATTATGGAAGAAACCGTGTCTCTACAACTGGCCCGCTTCCACCTGACGGACCACCCGTTCGGTGACGCGGTCTTCGTCCTCCATGTCGTACTTCTTCTTCAGACTGGCGCCGAAAGCCCAGGCGAAGGCCTGGTAAAAACCGGCACGGATGGGACCCAGGAAGGCTTTAATCAATTCATAAGAAGATGAATTGGTCTCCCGATAAATCAGTTTGATGAGCAGTTTCCCCTGCGAATAGGAGAGTTTTTTCATGCGCGGCGTATACTCTTTCTTGATGCTTTGTTCCACGTACTTCATGTGTTGCTCCCGCGCTTTGTCATTGGGCAGCGTCTGAAGATACTCGTAAGTCTCCAAAACGATGGCGTTGACCTCCTTGGCGATGGGCAGGACCTTCTTTACATTGTAGACGAGGCGGTTGTAAGCGCGGCGCTGTTTTTGGGAAGTGAACGTCTGCGGCGGGAATACATACACCTCATTGAGTTCCACATACTGGATACTGTCGCCCGCAAAGAGAGCCTTTCCCACCTTGACCATCGGCACAAACGTGGGTTTGTTCATGTCCACTTCCCTGTCTTCAGGGTTGACACGAACCGGTTTTTCGCCCTGCGCACGGACGTTGACCGCACACGCCAGGCAGACTGCCATAAAGAAAAGGCGCCATTTCATCGCGGCAAAAATAGCGATATTTTCCGTTACGGTGAAAAAAATGATGATAATATTTGTTTACGTCGCCGTTTTACCGTACCTTCGCACCAGACTAAATCAACCACCTATGAGATTCCGATTGATTTTACTGATGATGTTCGGCGCCGCGCTGAGCGCCACGGCCGATGAAAAAAGCGGTTGGGAGACTTCTCTCAACGAGTGGTTACTGCATGAAGACCTGGAGGAAGACGTCTGGCAAGACGCTTACGAGTCGTTGGCCGCACTGGCGGCAGACCCCCCGGACATCAATAAGGTGACCCGGGAAGACTTGAAACGCCTGCCTTTCCTGAGTGAGCGGCAGGTGGAGGACATCTGCGCTTACGTCTGGCAATACGGCCCCGTGAGGTCGATGGCCGAACTGGCCCTGATTGAAAGTATCGATTACGGCCGCCGGCAATTGCTTTCCTATTTTCTGAAAGTGGGCCGGGAAGAGGAGAAAAAGCGTTTTCCCACGTGGGAAAATCTCAGGAAATACGGCAAGCACGACCTGTCGCTGACGCTGCAAGTGCCGCTCTACAAACGGAAGGGCGACGACGGCGACTACCTGGGATATCCTTACCGACACACCTTGCGCTACAAATTCCATTACAGCGATTTCATAGAAGCGGGCCTGACCGGGGCGCAAGATGCCGGAGAACCGTTTCTGTCCGTCCACAACCGTTGGGGATACGACCATTACTCGCCTTATCTCGTGGTGCGTAACTGGGGAAAATGGAAGTGTATCGCCCTGGGCAATTACCGGTTGCGCTTCGGCTCGGGCCTTGTCATCAACCAGTCGTTCGGCATCGGCAAGACTTCCGTCTTCTCGGTTTGGAACAGCCGGCGGCATATTTCGGCCCACTCTTCCCGTTCGGAAGGCGACTACATGCAGGGCGCGGCGGCCACTTACGCCTTTTCTCCACACTGGGAAGGCACTGTCTTCGCCTCGCTCCACCACTGGGACGCGACGCTCAACAAGGATTCCGCTACGGTGGCGACCCTGCTGAAGACCGGTTATCACCGCACCCTGACGGAAATCGCGAAGAAAAACAATACGGCGGAATATGCCGGCGGCGGACATGTCGCCTGGAAGAGCGGCGGATTCCAAGTGGGACTGACGGGCATTTATTCCGCATTCGACCGGCTGCTCCTGCCCGACAGGCAAAAGACCTATAAGTATTATGCGCCCGAAGGCAAGTCGTTCTGGAACTTAGGCGTGGATTACAGTTACCGTTCCGGCCGCTTTTCGCTCATCGGTGAGACGGCCACGGGCGGTTGCGGCGCGCTGGCCACACTTCATCAGGCGGTGTGGTCGCCTTCGGACAACCTGTCCGTATCGCTCGTTCAACGGTTTTACTCCAAGAAATACTATGCCCTGCACGCCCGCAGTTTTGCGGAAGGCGGACAGGTGCAGAATGAAAGTGGCGTGTATGTGGGCGCTGACTGGCATCCGTGGTCAAAAGTCAGTATGCAGGCGTACGTGGACGTGGCTTATTTCCCATGGGAGCGCTATCGGAAAGCGGCAGGAACGACGACGTGGGACTGTCTTTTCAAAACCGCCTATACCGGGAAGCGATGGACCGTCTCGGGCCGGTACAGGTATAAGGCGAATACACATCGGGCGAGCCTCAGTGCGGAATACGGTACGGACAAGTGGCATTTCAGGTGCCAGACCGACGGAACGGCGGTTGGCGGAGAGGACGGCAGCAGGGGACTGATGGCCAGCGGCAACGGGGGATACAAGGGACAGCGCTGGCAAGTCTTCGCCTCCGTGGCCTGGTTTCGCACCGACGACTACGACAGCCGGTTGTATCTCTATGAGAAAGGACCGCTTTACAGTTTTCAATTCCTGACGGCCTACGGACACGGCATGCGTTATCAACTGTTTGCCCGTTGGAATATTTCCTCCCGTCTCTTTCTTATCGGCAGTATCGGGACGACAACCTGGTTCGACCGGGAGACGATTTCTTCCGGACTACAGGAAATCAACGGGAAGAGCAAGACGGACGTCTCGCTGCAAGTGTGGTGGAAATTCTGATTACTTCACCTGCGAGGTAATCGGATTTCTCACGCCCTGCATGCCGACCAGGAAGGCTTTGGCCGAACCGAAACGGAGAAAGAGGTCCAGACGGACCGGAACATGGTTGGCATCATCGGTCACATAGAAGCGGACGATTTCTTTCCACTTGCCTTTTTCTTTCTCCATATAAGAGAGTTGGAGACAGCGGTACTTCTTGCCGTTGTCGGCTTTCACCGTGGTCTTACCCCGATAAATCAACTGGGCCAACGAGGTTTCCTTGCCGTCGGCCAGGGGAAAGTTGAAGACGTGACCTTTCTGCCAACCGCTGGGATTGAAGGAGCGGGCGCGCAGAAAGATGTTGAGCATGTCGAACACGCAATGGTCGAAGTTCTTGTTGTTCCAGGTATGCGTACCGTCATTGTGCTGCCGGTGCATTCGGGCATGGCACGACTGACCATCGGGATAGGAATAGAACACTTCGTCGACGGTGTATCGCTTGCCTTCCCGGGCGCCTTTGCGGAAATAAAGCGGCATCAGGTCGTTGGAACAATAACTCAACAGGGTGTCGCGCAAGACGAACATCTCGTCCACTTTCTTGTTGCCGCGCGTCACCAGACTGCCGCGCCAGGCGCTTTTTCCCTTGTACTGACTCTGGACCGTGGACATGCTCGCCGTTCCTGCCTTGACCCAGACGAACTTCCAATTGTAATACAAGTTGTAGGAAAGGTATTCGCCCGTCTTGAACGCCGTGTTGTGCATGGCGCATTGGGCTGACGCTCCGACTGATGTCATCAGAAAGAGTGACAAGGCGAGGAGAAAATGACGGACTGTTGTTTTCATCTCCATACTCATTCTGTTGGGGGAATATACTCAATTCCCAGTTTTTTGGCCCGTTCGGCATTGCGGTTTTTCACCGTTTTCTTTTTGTCGCTCTTCTGTTTGACTATCTCACCAGGCTTCTGCGCATAGAACGGACGGGCATTGACGTTCCATGTGCGCGACACATCCCACTTGGCACGGCATTCGATGGCTTCCGGGAAGTAATACACTTCCTCTGCCTGACGGCCGGCGGCGTAGTCGCCGGTGTCCCAGACGCCGTTGCCATTGGTGTCGACAAACAGGCGGAGGTAATAGGTGTCAGGGCGAATGAAGTAGATTTCCGCCTGTCCGCCTTCGGCTTTGGCCTGTTTGACCACATTGTCCGACCTGTCCAACAGTTGGACGACGGCGTCGGACGACTTCAGACCGCTCAGCGTGACGAACAGTGAACTGTAATCATCGAGGGATTTTACCTTGAATCCCTGTTTGAATTTGTCGTTCACCTTGCCGTAAAGGTCTTCAAAGGCGGCGCTGTCCACTTCCAGACTGTATTCGATTTCAGGCCGCCATTCGCCCAGCAGTTCATAATCGCGAAGCGTGCGCCGGCGGATTTGCAGCGGAGCCCGATACCAGAGACTGTCGTGCTTGGCGTACAGGTGGACGGCATTGCTGTCCAATCGGGCCAAGGGAACGGGAAAGGTAAAACTGATATTCCGGTCGGGATCCAGTTCGGCAGGTGCCTTGACCTCCGGCTTCATCTTCTCCCGCGGCATGACGGTATCCACCTTGTCACCGCGCTTGAGCGCCTTCTCCACTTTCTTCATGAAATCCTCACGCTCCTTCTCCTGCTTTTTCAACCGTTTGGCATAAGGATTCTTGGAGAGAATGTCCAACGTATCGGTCTGCTGCACCAGTACTCCGGTGGTATCGGTGGTCAGGTAACGCATCGAAAGACGCAACGTGTCCTGATTGACAAGGGCCGTGTCTCTGAGCCAATACGTGAGCGTGTCGTTTTTCTCACTCTTCTCCAACAGGAATGCGTCGTGCCCGTCGAAATTAAGTCCGCGGATTTCGGGCAAAGTGTCGCTTCCCGCACTGAAAAATAAGGTGAAATGGTCGGCTTCCTTACGCTCCGCTTTCAGGAAATAGCGGTCGGTCTGAACTTCCGTAAAGGCCTTCAGGACGATATCGTCGGGCAGGAAATGCGTATAATTGACCGGACGGATGGAACGGATGTGCAGGGAATCGGTCCAAATCGTGTCCTGTCGGACGTCGGGTTTCGACGAGGGTACGATGATATCGTGGGAAAAAGCGATTTTCTCCGCCTTCTGGGAAAACTTATAATCGCCGTCCATGTCCTGCAAGGCATAGACGCGGTAATTGCCGGGGGCGATGCCCCGGATGACAAACCGGCCCCGACTGTCGGTGCGCGAGACGCGCAGCATCGGCAGACTCGTGAAGGCCGTATCAGAAACATTGTCGTAAAGACCGACGAGCATACCCTTCACCGGTTCCAGGTTTTCCGCCTCCATCACATATCCCGCCACTTCCATCGTGTCCACGGCATCGCCGGTGGAAAACGTATAAGTAAAGTTGCCGAGCGGATTGCTCTCGTTGTTGTCGCTGATGGCGTCGGAAAAGTCGATGGTATAGGTGGTGTTGGGCTTCAGACTGTCTTTGAGTTCCACCATGATGCGCTTGCCCTGCCCCTTGATTTCCGGCATTTCCAGTTGGGGAGGCGACACGACCACCTTCTCCGTGGGATTCTCGATGGTGACGTACTCGTTGAAATAAATATAGATTTTCTTCGCATTTACACCCACAGCGCCTTCCGCCGGTGTGGCGCCGATGACGCGCGGCGGAGTCTCGTCGTACCATCCGCCGTCGGGTTGGCCCATACGGGCGCACGAAACCGTCAGCGTCAGCGTCGCAATCAGCGTCGTCAAGCGCAATGACCTGCCGTAACAACGGTTGATGTGGTGGAAAAGGAGGTTGCGGAACATGGGCGAAAGATGCGTTATGACTGACCGTTCTGGTTTGGAGAGGCGTTGAGCGCCAACATTTCCTCGATGTTTTTCCGACTGTTCGACAGGCGTGGTATCTTGTGCTGGCCGCCCAATTTGCCCTTGCCTTTGAGCCAGTCGTCGAAGAGTCCCTGACGGGCCACGACGATTTCCAGGTGTTGCAAGGTCACGTCGTGAAACCGTTTGGCCTCGTAATCACTGTTGAGTTCCTGCAATTTCCTGTCGAGCAGCGTCGCAAAGGCATTCACGTCTTCGGGTGCTTTGGCGAATTCTATCAACCATTGGTGACGGCACTTGGCATTGGAGTCCATAAACACGGGCGCGGCGGTGTATTCACGCACTTCCGCACCGGTCTGCTGACAAGCGTATGCCAGTCCTTTCTCGGCATTGTCCATAATCAGTTCTTCACCAAAGGCATTGATAAAATACTTGGTCCTGCCGGTAATGATGAATTTGTAGGGATTGGTGGAGGTAAAACTGACTGTATCGCCGATGAGATAGCGCCACAAACCGCAGGAAGTGGAGATGAGCATGGCGTAATTGCGACCGGTTTCCACGCCGCTCAAAGGAACGATGTGGGGATGGTCGCTGTCGAATTCGTCCATGGGCAGGAACTCATAGAACACGTCATAGTCGAGCATGAGCAGCATGGCTTTGTCGTTGGGGTCGCTTTGCAGTCCGAAGAAACCCTCACTGGCATTGTAGGTCTCCATATAGCGCATGCGGGGCGACGTGATGAGTTGCTCGTATTGCTTGCGGTATGGCGTAAAGGCGATGCCGCCGTGGAAAAACACTTCCAGATTGGGCCAGACTTCCTCCAAGTGCTGCTTGCCCGACAACTCCATGACGCGCACCAATACGGACATCATCCAGGAGGGAACGCCGGAGATACTGGTCACGTTGCTGTGAAGCGTCTCGTGGGCAATGCGGTCGCGCTTTACCTCAAAGTCGCTCAAAAGGGCCGTCGACTTCTTCGGCACCCGTTTCAAATTGGCCAAAGGGTTGATGTTCTCTATCAGAATGGCGCTCAAATCGCCCACCAGACTGTTTCTTAAATTATAGTTGGGCGCATGGCTTCCGCCGAGTATCAGACTTTTACCGTCAAATAAACGACTGTCGGGACGGTTCATCAGGTACAGGGCTACGGCGTCAGCACCGCCTGCATAGTGAATGCGTTTGAGTCCTTCCTGCGATACGGGAATGAATTTACTCTTGTCATTGGTGGTTCCCGACGACTTGGCATACCATTTTACGCGACCCGGCCACAACACGTCTTTCTCGCCGTGACGCATGCGGTCGATGTCACCTTTGAGTTCTTCGTATGTGTTTACGGGTACGGCGGCGGCAAACTGTTCGTATGACATACCTGCCTTCAACTGGTGACTGAGACCGTACTCCGTCTGTTCGCCGCGCGTTGTCAGATGCCGAAGCACGGCGCTTTGCAATGCCTCTCCCTCATGGAGATGTTTCTCCAATGCCCGTTGACGGGGCTGAAAGACTTTGCTGACGATTTTTGTAAGACTCATGCTTGATACTTAAAAACGCTGCAAAGATAAACATTTTCCCGAATAATTTGCAATTTCGCGGGTTAAACGTTACCTTTGCGCAAGATATGAAAGAGTTTCTCGACGTTCTCAGGCGTTTTGTACCGCCTTATAAGAAGTATCTGGTGCTGTCCGTCGTGTTCAATATCCTTTCGGCGATATTGAACATCTTTTCTTTCGCCACACTGATTCCCATGCTTCAAATCCTGTTCAAGACGGAAGACGCCGGAAAAGCCACTGCCCTGATGACTTGGGATTGGGACAACTGGCGCGAAGTGTTGGGCAACAACGCCGATTTTTACATGCAACAGATCATCGGAAGCGTAGGCGCCACCACCACCCTGCTCATCATCGGACTGGTGCTGGCCTTCATGACATTCCTCAAAACGGGCGCGTACTTCCTTTCGTCGGCGACGATTATCCCCATCCGTACGGGTGTGGTGCGCGATATCCGCAACCAATTGTACCAGAAAATCACATCGCTTCACCTGGGTTTTTTCTCTGAAGAGCGCAAAGGCGACATCATCGCCCGCATGAGCGGTGACGTACAGGAAATCGAAACGAGCATCATGTCGTCGCTCGACATGTTGTTCAAGAACCCGATTCTCATCATCGCCTATTTCGCCACCTTGCTCATCATCTCCTGGCAACTCACCGTCTTTACCCTGTTCTTCGTCCCGATTTTCGGTTGGTTTATGGGATTTGTGGGCCGCAAGCTCAAGGCCAAGAGCATCAAGGCACAGGCGCTTTGGAGCGACACGATGTCGCAAGTGGAAGAGACATTGGGCGGCCTGCGCATCATCAAAGCCTTCTGTGCGGAGGATAAAATGAACGCGCGCTTCGACCGCATCAACACGGATTACCGCAACAACATCACGCGCGTGAATACCCGACAGCAATTGGCCCATCCCATGAGCGAGTTTCTCGGTACGGTAATGATTGTCATCGTGTTGTGGTTCGGCGGTATTCTGGTACTGAACAACAAGAGTATTTCCGGTCCTACCTTTATATATTATATGGTGATATTGTACAGTATCATCCAACCGCTGAAAGAATTTTCCAAAGCGGGCTATAATATTCCCAAGGGATTGGCGTCGATGGAACGCGTTGATAAAATCCTTATGGCCGAAGCCGCCATCAAGGATCCGAAGCAGCCCAAACCGCTTGACGGTTTCAATCACCAAATCGAATTCCGCCATGTCTCCTTCCGGTATGGCGACAATTGGGTGCTCAAGGACATCAATCTGGTCATTCCCAAAGGCAAGACCATCGCTTTGGTGGGACAAAGCGGCAGCGGCAAGTCCACGCTGGTCGACCTGATTCCGCGTTATTACGACGTTCAGGAGGGAGAAGTGCTCATCGACGGCATCAACGTCAAGGACTTGGGCCTGCATGATTTGCGGTCGCTCATCGGCAATGTCAACCAGGAGGCGATTTTGTTTAATGACACTTTCCGGCACAATATCTCCTTCGGCGTGGAAGACGCGACGGAGGAAGAAATCCTGCAAGCGGCCAAAATCGCCAACGCCTACGATTTCATCATGCAGAGCGAACAGGGTCTGGACACCAACATCGGAGACCGGGGAGGCCGTCTTTCCGGCGGACAGCGCCAGCGCATCAGTATCGCCCGCGCCATTTTGAAGAATCCGCCCATCCTGATTCTGGATGAGGCCACATCGGCCTTGGACACGGAAAGCGAACGACTGGTGCAGGAAGCCTTGGAGCGCCTGATGAAAACGCGCACCACCGTGGCCATCGCCCACCGGCTCTCGACCATCAAGAACGCGGACGAAATCTGCGTCTTGCACGACGGACAAATCGTCGAACGGGGCACCCATGAGGAGTTGCTCTCCGGCGACGGATATTATAAAAAGTTGCATGACATGCAGAGTTGACGGCCATGGGAACAAAAATCACTTGCGGTTTCTTTTATCTTTTGTCCCTGTTGCCGCTCAGGGCACTTTACGCCATTTCCGATTTCGAGTATCTTCTGGTATATCACATCGTGCGCTACCGCAGGAAAATCGTACGCAACAACCTGGCCACGTCTTTTCCCGAGAAGAGCGAAAAGGAAATCATCGCCATAGAAAAGAAGTTCTACCGATGGTTTTGCGACTATTTCTTTGAGGCCGTCAAACTCCTTTCCATCAGTGACGCAGAACTCCGGCGGCGTTTCACCATCACCAATTCCGATGAAATCGAGACCTGTTTCCAGAAAGGACAGTCGGTGGGGACCATCCTCGGACATTACTGCAACTGGGAATGGCTTTCCTGCGTGGGCATCGGACTGCCGAGTAATCGGAAAGTGGGACTGGTCTACAAACCCTTACGGTCGAAACCGATGGACGAAGTGTTCCGCCGCATCCGTTCCTGCGTAGGCGGCGTGCCCATTCCCAAGAAAGACATCCTGCGCTATCTGGTGCGCTACAAACAAGAAGGCGCCATGTCCATCTTCGGTTACATCGCCGACCAGGGTCCCACATGGGAAAACATCCATCTGTGGTTGCCGTTCCTCCATCATGACACGGGCGTCTTTACCGGTTCGGAGCGCATCATGCGCAAAATGAACAATGCCGTTTACTTTGTGGAGATGACACGTCCGCGCCGCGGATATTATACCTGCACGTATCACCTGATTACCAAAACTCCGGCTGAACTGCCGCAATACGAAATCACCCGCCGCTTCTTCCAACTCTTGGAAGAGGTCATCCGCCGGCAGCCGGAATATTATCTCTGGTCGCACAACCGTTGGAAACGCACTCACGAAGAGTGGTTGCAGCGGGGATTCGGAAGTTGAGCGGGTCTTAATGGAGCGAGATTACCTTTATTCTCTTTATCGTACACGATTAGCGTTACATGATATTCTTGTTATTGCTCTCACGTATTAGCGCCAGCAACCGTTCTACGGCCTCATCCTCAGGAATATTCTTCTCCACACATTCCTTCTGCCGGTAAAGTGACACGCGACCGGGTCCTGCACCGACATAGCCGAAATCCGCATCGGCCATTTCACCGGGACCGTTGACGATACAACCCATGATTCCGATTTTAAGACCGGTCATGTCTTTCGTAGCCTCCTTGATGCGTGCTATGGTCTGTTGAAGGTCATAGAGCGTGCGTCCGCAACCCGGACAACTGATGTATTCCGTCTTGGTCATTCTGAGCCGTCCCGCCTGCAGAATACTGAACGCGGTCTCATCGATTTTACCGGCAGGAATATCTCCTTCGTTTTCTATCCAAAGTCCTTGCACAAGACCATCCATCATCAACGCTCCCGCATCGGCGGCAGCCTGAAGTTGCAACAGGTTGAAAGCATCGCCGTCAAACTGATATTTCAAATGGATAATAACGGGAGCCTGAATGCCTTCTTCCCGCATTCGGGCAATGGCCTGACGATGCAAATGCGGCGAATTCATCGGTTGGCAGGACACGGCATAACCTTGCGGGACTTCCGTAAAATCTGCCTTCTCCGACTGTCCGACAACGATGGGATATGGATGGTTTTGTGATGTCTGAACGTTTGTCGTGTCAACGGGAACGTATGTCGCCTCTGCCCGACATGACAATGTATCAGCCCAGGCCGTGAGTTGGCGGGCCACCGGTATTTCCGCCTCAGGCGCTTCACTCAGACTCACACGGATAGTGTCGCCGATACCGTCGGTGAGCAGGGCACCGATACCGACGGCACTCTTGATACGTCCGTCCTCTCCCTCACCGGCTTCCGTCACTCCCAAATGAAGCGGATAATGCATGTCTTCCTTGTCCATGGCCTCCACCAGCAGACGGACACTCTTCACCATGACGACCGTATTGGACGCCTTAATGGAAATCACGATGTCGGGAAAATTCTCCCGACGGGCAATGCGCAAGAATTCCAGACAACTCTCGACAATGCCTTCGGGCGTATCACCGTAGCGCGACATGATGCGGTCGGACAACGAACCGTGATTGACGCCGATGCGCAAGGCGGTATGATGCGCCTTACAGATATCGAGCAAAGGGACAAACCGCTGTTCGATTTTCTTGATTTCATCGGCATATTCCCCGTCAGTGTATTCCAAATGACGGAAACGGCGGGCAGGGTCAACGTAATTGCCTGGGTTGATGCGTACTTTCTCCACGATTCGCGCTGCCACGTCGGCCACGTTCGCATTGAAATGCACATCGGCCACAAGCGGCGTATCATAGCCTTTGGCCCGCAATCCGTCACGGATGTTGCGCAAATTCTCCGCCTCACGTGTACCTTGCGTGGTCAAGCGGACCAATTCGCCGCCGGCCTGAATGATTTTCTCTGCCTGAAGTATACAGGCTTCCGTGTCATTGGTGTTCGTAGTGGTCATGGACTGCACGCGAACGGGATACGATGACCCTATGAGCAATCCGCCGACACGCACTTCTGAAGTGGGCCGACGGTGGTATTTGAACTTATCGTACATGTCAGTTGGTCTTAAAGGGGAATTGGATTTCTTTCAAGTCGGCATTGGCTTTTTCTATTTTCTGACCAAGTGACGACTTGTATGTCTGGACTTTCCGGGCGATTTCCTCATCGCCCAGCGCCAAAATCTGCATGGCCAGTATCGCCGCATTCTGCGCCGCGTTCACGCCGACGGTAGCCACAGGTATTCCAGGCGGCATCTGAATGATGCTGAGCATGGCGTCCAGACCGTCGAGCATGCCTTTGACGGGTACGCCGATAACGGGCAAAGTGGTGGAAGCGGCAATGACACCGGGCAGTGCGGCCGCCATACCCGCACCCGCAATGATAACTTTGACACCTCTGTCACGGGCACCTTGGGCGAAGCGCTCGACGGCATCGGGCGTGCGATGGGCGGAAAGGGCCGACACTTCAAAAGGAATCTCCATCTCATTGAGAAACTGGCAGGCCTTCTCCATGACGGCATAGTCGCTGGTACTGCCCATGATAATACTGACAATTGGTTTCATATTGCGTTTTATTATTTATGAATGACAAACGATAAAGTAGGCACAGACAAAACCGACCAGGAATCCTGCAACCACTTGCGAGAGCGAATGTTGGCGAAGTATCATCCTACTGGTACCCACCAGACCCGCGATGAGGAGGAGAATACAAAACCACCAAACGGGATTGAAGGCGAAAATGACCGAAAAACCGATAAGGGCACCGGCCATACCGCCAATGGCCGCCGTATGCGTGGAAATCTTATGCCACACGTTGATGATGGCGCAAGTCATCTGGATGACGAGCGCCGCCACGGGAATACAACTGATAAACCGCGATACGTGAAACAGGTTCATCACGTAAAAGCAGCAGAAATAGCAAAGGATGGAAATGATGTAAGGCACCATACGCCGCTCACGATAGCCCAGTTCAAACAAGTTCCAGCCCTGCGAACGGCGGTACATACGGATGAGCAGGACGGGCAGGAGAATGGTAAAGAGCCATACCAGAAGGAGGACAAACAACTTATACGACCAGGGCAGCATGCTCATGTAACTGAACAGGAACAGTACGATGAGGCCGACAATGGGAAGATAGAACGGTGTGAATATCACACTGATCAGTCGGGCGGCAAGGATAAGATGTTTTTGTCTCATATTATTTTTTCCTGAGTCGGGCTACGGGAATGTTCATTTGTTCTCGATACTTGGCCACGGTGCGGCGCGCGATGGGATAACCGGCCTGTTTCATCCTTTCGGCCAGTGCGTCGTCGCTCAACGGACGGCGTGCGTCTTCCCCGCTGATAATCTCTTTCAGCGCCAATTTGATTTTACGGGTAGACAATTCCTCACCGTCAGCTTTGGTGTAACCCGAACTGAAAAAGAAGCGCAGGGGGAACGTTCCCCATTTCGTCTGGGCATATTTGATGTTGCAAACGCGCGAGATGGTCGATTTGTCCAGTCCCGTCATTTGTTCGATGTCCTGCAGTCGCATCGGTTTGAGGTCGGCCTCATCGCCGTCTTGGAAAAACGCTTTCTGCCATTTGATGATGGCTTTCATCGTCACATAGAGCGTATGCTGACGCTGCCGGATGGCTTCGATGTAGCCTTGCGCCTTTTCCACTTTCTCCTTGGCATAGAGCAAGGCCTCCTTTTGCGTCCTGCTCATGCTCTCCTTGTTTTGCCGATAGGTGTCAATCATCTCGGTAAACGACGGGGAAACGGTCAGCACGGGAATGTCGCCCCGATTGACCGTAAACGACACGCTGCCGTCTTCAGCCGTATCCACAAAAAAATCCGGCGTGATTTGCTGTGTGCTTCTACCCAACGTCTCGCCCAATGAGGCACCCGGTTTGGGATTAAGCCGACGGATTTCAGCCTTCAACCGGTCAAGTTGGGCGTCGCTGAGCGACATCGCCGTCTGGATCTTGTCCCAATGCCGCTTGGTAAACGCATCCCAATGGTCGCGAATGAGCGTTTCCAACAGGTCGGTGTCGCGGTCTCTCAGATGTTCCGGCCCGTCTTCTTTCCATCGTCTGATTTGCAACAACAGACATTCTTGCAGCGAGCGCGCTCCGATTCCCGCGGGTTCAAAACCCTGCAATACCTTCAATACATCACGGATTTCACTGACCGACACATTGATATTATGATAGATGGCCAGTTCGTCGCACAGTGTGTCCAAGTCTTTTCTCAACAGTCCGTCATCGTCCAAAGACCCTATCAGGTAGTCGAGCACCTCCCTTTGACTGGCGGTCAGGTCGGTTTCGCCCGCCTGTTCCCGGAGTTTGTCGTAAAACGATACCGTATCACCATAGACCATTTCCTCATAATCCGCATTCCGGGCGGGGCGGCGCGACGTGTCATAATCGGGCATGCGGTCGTCACGACCGATGCTTTCCAATGCCTCGTCCAGGGCGGAAGCCCTTTCCTCATGTTCATTCTGTCCGTCGAAATCCATGTCGTCAGTTTCGCTCGAAAATTCTTCCTGACGCTCTTCCGAATCTTCGGGCGATACCGTCTCCAATGCCGGATTGTCATCCGCTTCCATGGCGATGTTCTCTTGCAGTTCGGTGAGCGGCATTTCCAACAGTTTGACTTGCAACATCTGTTGGGCCGACAAATGTTGCGTCTGTTGAAGTTTTTGGGTTTGCGTCTGGATGAGTTTCTGTGCCATCTTATTTAAAATAGGCTTTGAGTTGGGCCGCCAGTGCCGCCAGTTTTTCCGGATTGTCATTGCCGAAGCGCCGCCAGATATTCCGACATGCCTCCGTCAAGGCGGACGGTTCTGTTTCACGGGGCTTCAGACAGGGGTCAACACTTTGATACACTTGCATGATTTCCGCAACGCGGGCCGGTTTAAGCCTAATCAGTTTGGCCAATTCCGCCACTTCGGGCGTCTCCGGCACCATAGTGGAAGGAATCAGCCGGAAATACAAGTCGAGTATCAGGATAAGCATCACGGGTGTCATCGCCTCATCCGCCGTTATCGGTTTGAAATCCTTCTCCCAAGTCTCATTGACTTCCACGCCCTGGAAGAAATCCCCGGCATTGCCGTAACCGTTCTTCTGCCGGAGCAAACGCACCGCGCGCTGCAATTTCTGCGGACTGGCGGCATATTTATCCCACAAGCGCTCTATGCGGGGAGTATCCAAACTCCTGAAACGGAACATTTGTTGGTAAAGGTACTGGGGCGGTATGTGCAATTCCAATGCCAAATTGACCAGCGGTCGCGCATAAAGCGCCTTGACGCCCGTCGGCTTTTTGAGGTAGAGTTGCAACAGCAACAACCAGTATTCGTCTGACCAGAGAGGATGTTTTGCCATAATGCCGGAATTTGTAGTGTGACACTCTTTTTGCAAAGATACGCTTTTTTAAAGAAATTTGTTATCTTTGCAAAAATAATTTCCATTAAAACCTGAACAGAACATGAGAAAAATCATCCTCACGCTCATTTGCGCCGTCTTGTCGGCCGGCGCTTTCGCCCAAACGGCCCGTCAGGAAATCCTGCAGGAAAAGACCCGTTCGGGCAGTAATTACTATGCCTATCCCGGTCCGTCTGACCAAAAACTGATGCCCGCTCCCAAAGGATATACACCTTATTATATCAGTCACTATGGCCGGCACGGGTCGCGTTACCTCATCGGCAACAACGACTATGAGACGCCTTTCCGCTGTCTGACGCAAGCCGATAGTGCGGGTATCCTTACGCCTTACGGTAAAGATGTCCTCAGAAGGGTGACGCTCATCCGCAGCGAGGCCGAAGGAAGACACGGAGAATTGACCCGACTCGGCGGTGAACAGCACAAAGGCATTGCCAAAAGGATGATGCAACGTTTCCCGGAAGTGTTCAAGGGTAAGACGAATATCGACGCCAAGAGCACCACGGTCATCCGTTGCATCCTGTCGATGGAGAACTTTTTACACCAAATGCTGGTGATGAATCCCGAACTGGACATCACGCACGATGCCAGCAAGCACGACATGTACTACATGAATTACGGTGACGAATACTTGGGAGCGCTGAAGAAACAGCAGTTCATCTACGATTCTTTGGAGAATTTCTACAAACGGATTGACACTTACGACCGCGTCATGGATACCCTCTTCACCGATACGGCATGGGTCAATCGTCACATGAACGCGCAGGATCTCAACTACAAACTGTTCCACCTGGCGTCCAACGTGCAGAGCACGGAATTGCGTCACACACTCAGTTTGTATGATTTGTTCACTGACGAAGAGTTGTATCAGAACTGGCGACACGACAATGCTTGGTGGTATATGTGGTGCGGCAACAGTCCGCTCAGCGGCAGTGTGCAACCCTATTCCCAGCGCAATCTGCTCAGGAAAATCATCGAAGAGGCCGACAGTTGTCTCGCATTCGACCATCCGGGCGCCACACTCCGGTTCGGTCACGACACAATGGTGCTACCGCTCGTCTGCCTGATGAACCTCAACGGGTATGGGAAAATCGTCAACCGGCTGGAGGATTTGGACAAAGAAGAATGGTGCAACTACCGTATTTTCCCCATGGCCTGCAACTTGCAATGGATATTCTACCGCAAAAAAGGCAGTAAGGACATCCTGTTCAAGATACTGCTCAATGAAAACGAGGCGACATTACCGCTCAAGACCGACATTCCCGGATTTTACCACTGGCAAGACTTCAAGGATTATTACCTGAAACTCATTGCCGATTACGAGGCAAAACATTAGTTTCTGCGGCCTTCCCAAGCCGCCCTGCTCATGTAGAGGGCGATGGTCTTGGCCGCCATATAGTCGGCCGAGACCATCATCATACCGCCATAAGAATTGTCCGGTCCCCAGGAATTCTTGCAAACATAATACTTTCTGCCGTTCTTCTTCAGGCGGCCCAAGACAGTCATGCAATGATCATCGGTGGTCCTGCGCTGCTCAAAACCCGCCTGTCGGGACGCCTGCGTAACGGGCAACTCATCGTCCGACAGTTCAGCGACACCTTCTTCAAAAGAAAACCCCTTCTCACTGATGTCACCTTCCCAACAAACGGGATGACCTGCAGCCAACGCGGAATCCAAACGGCACATCAACGAGTCTAAGGAAAGATTGAGAAAGGCGTCCTGCCCGTAGTTGTCGGGGATTTCCAAGACAAAGGATTCGCCGAAGGGATGATGCGTAAAACTGGTCAGATACAGGTATTCATCCCTCCGACAGACGCTGTGGGCGAATTCCAGATTGGTGTATTCCGTACCGAACATGTGGACATACTTGGCCATATACCCGAACTCCTTGTCGAGCAACTCGTCAAGTTGTTGCAGAAAGATGATGCGCCCGGTCTTTTCGCTGACCGCCTTTTCACACAACCCGGCCGTTTTCTTCAGTATTTTATCATAGTCGGGCGTCTCTTTCCCGTGATAATAATCATAGGGTTGCGTCCCGTACCAGGTGAGTTGACGGATAAGCATGGCCGGCGTTCCCCGGAGCGTCAACTGTCCGGTGCTTTTCTCCAGATAATGTTTCTCAGCCAACTGCCGTAAATACATCCGTGCACTGAACAGCGGCGACAGATTGACCGAGTCACCTTGCATCAGATGTTCACTCTCGATGGTGGCCAACATGGCGTAAATCCAGCACAAATCACTTTTGCCCTGATTCTTCACCGGCGTGTATTTCACCTCCACCGGCACCGTTTTTTGCACACGTTTGGTGAAAGCCGGCTGAGGACGCTGACCGCAAGCAGCAAGCGACAGACAGGCGGAGAGGAGAATGACCGATGTTTTTTTCATCCGAACAATCCTTTCCACCGTTTATAAAACTCCCACATCACGATACCCGCCGTGACGGAAACGTTCAACGAATGCTTCGTGCCCTGTTGGGGAATTTCTATGCAGGCGTCGGAAACGTTGACCACTTCCTGACTCACGCCTTTGACTTCATGTCCCAAAATAACCGCGAACTTGTTCCGGTCCTCGGGTAAAGACAGCGTCAACAGGTTGTCGGAACCTTCCACCTGTTCCACGCTGTAAATGTAATAACCCTCCTCCCGCAATGTTCTGACGGCTTCTTCTGTCGTGGCGGCATACCGCCAGTCGACCGATTCTTCGGCGCCCAAGGCCGTTTTGTGGATTTGTACGTCGGGCGGTGTGGCCGTAATACCGCAGAGCCAGATGGTCTTCACGCGAAAAGCGTCGGCCGTACGGAAGACGCTTCCCACGTTGTAGAGCGACCGGACATTGTCCAGGACAACCGCCAGCGGCATCTTCTCCGCCGCTTTGAACGCCTCAACGGACAACCGGTCCAGTTCGATGGTCTTCAGTTTACGCATTCTCCCTCACCCTTCCAGTTTCATTTTATAGGCCAGCGCGTACATCCGGATTTGTTTGACCATGGCCAACAGACCGTTGCTGCGCGTGGGCGAAAGATGTTCTTTCAGACCGATGCGGTCGATAAAATACAAGTCGGCGTCCAGTATTTCCTGCGGTGTATGTCCGCTGAGTACGCGGATGAGCAGGGCGATAATTCCCTTGACTATCAACGCGTCGCTTTCAGCGGTGAAAACCAGACGGCCGTCCTTTTCGTCACACTGCAACCACACCCTGCTCTGGCATCCGTCAATCAGATTCTGTTCGGTCTTATACTGTTCGTCCAGCGGTTGCAGGTCGCCTCCCAGATCAATCAGCATCTGGTAACGGTCCATCCAGTCGGAGAAGTCCTCAAATTCCTCTATGATTTCGTCTTGAATCTCGTTTATCGTTTTCATTTTTCTTCTGTCTTTTCCAATTTGAACAATTTGTCACTCGGTCTGATTTTTCCCGGCACGGGAATGGAAACGTGCGTCCCCTTTCTTGCCGTCGTGACGGGTTGCAACTCATACCGGATTTCCTTGCAGTCAATATACATCACACCTGTCGTCGGACCGGTGACCAACAGGCGGTCGCCCACGGAGAATTCAGTCGCTTCGCAAGTGAATTCCGCAACGCCCAACCTGCTGAAATACTTCACGCCCTTACCGACATACACCTTGCGCTCCGTGGCATTGGACCCATAATGCTCGTTCCATTCGCCCATGGTTTGCCCCTGATAGTAGCCGTCCCAGAATCCGCGGTTGAAGACTTTGGCCAACCGCTTGTCCCAACCGTCTTTCATCTCTTCGGTCATTGTCTCTTCCACGGCGGCCTTCAGGGCTTCCTTGTAGCATTTCACCACCGTGTAGACATACTCCGGTCCGCGCGCGCGCCCTTCGATTTTGAATACCCGGACACCCGCATTGACCATCTTGTCAATAAAACGGACGGTCTTCAAATCTTTCGGACTCATGATGTATTGCCTGTCGATTTCCAGTTCACAACCCGTCTCCTTGTCGGTCACGACATACGACCGCCGGCAGAGTTGCATGCATTCTCCGCGATTGGCCGACCGTCCCGTGTTCTGCAAACTCAAATAGCACTTGCCGCTGACGGCCATGCAGAGGGCGCCGTGACAGAACATTTCGATGCGTACCGGTTTTCCGGAAGGACCGCAAATGCCCTCCGCCTCGATTTGCCGGTATATCTCAGCCACTTGACTCAAGTTGAGTTCGCGCGCCAACACCACCACGTCGGCAAATTGCGCATAGAAACGCAGCGCCTCGATGTTGGAGATGTTGAGTTGGGTGGAAAGGTGTACTTCCATTCCTTTCTTGCGGCAATACGTCATCACGGCCACGTCGGCGGCGATGACGGCGGATATTCCGGCTTCCACGGCCGCGTCCACGATGGTGTGCATCGTTCCGATATCCTCTCCGTAAATCACGGTATTGACTGTCAGGTACGACTTCATTCCGTTGGTTTTGCACACCTCAGCGATGTCGTGCAAGTCGTCCAGCGTGAAATGATTGGCCGAATGAGACCGCATATTGAGCAGTCCTACCCCGAAATACACGGCGTCAGCACCGGCCTGTACGGCCGCCATAAGCGACTCCCTACAGCCTACCGGCGCCATCAGTTCTAAGTCTTGCAACGCTGCCATACCTTATTTATATGTCATACTCCGAGAAATCCGTCAGGCGCATGTCGCCCTTGCGGAGGAACGTATCGTGAAAAGCAAGCGCGGCCCGCATGTGCTGGGGCTCGTGTCCCATCGGCGCCAGACGCAGATAGTCGCGCAAGAGCGGCCGGTAATCAGGATGCGCACAGTGCTCTATGATTTCTTCCGCCCGCTTCAGCGGTCCTTTGCCCCGCAAGTCGGCATAGCCCTGTTCAGTCACGATGACGTCCACGTCGTGTTCCGTTGAGTCAATGTGCGAACACATCGGTACGATGGCCGATATCTTACCGTTCTTCGCCGTCGAGAGCGTAGTGAAAATACTGATGTAACCGTTTCGCTCGTAGTCGCACGAACCGCCGATGCCATTCATCAGGGCACTGCCGCAGACGTGACTGGAATTCTCATTGCCGTAGATGTCACACTCCAAAGCCGTGTTGATGGCAATGACACCAAGACGGCGTATCACTTCGGGCGAGTTGGCCACCTCACTCTGACGGATGACCAGATGCTTGCTCACGAAGTCAATATTGTCGTAAACCAGTTGCAATGCCTCGTTCGTCACGGTCATCGCGGTCGCCGACGCCGCCGTGATGCGGCCTTCCATAATCATCCTGATGGCCGCGTCCTGCACCACTTCCGAGTAAGTCGTGAAGTCGGGAATGGCCGGATCTTGCGACAAGGCGTCCAAAACGGCGTTGCCCGTGGTGCCCACACCGCTCTGCAAAGGCAGGAATTGCGGCGGAATATGTCCCTTCTTCATGTCGTTGACCAGGAAAGCGGCCACATTAAGACCCATTTGCCGATTTTCAGGCGTCAAGGCCTTGAACGACCGGTCTTCTTCCGGAATATGACTTTCTATAACGCCCGCTATTTTGGAGGCGTCAATTTCGATATAATCCTTACCTACACGGTCGAGTACACTCAGGACGGGCATCATCTCCCGCCCGTGACCCGAAGGTATAAACGGGTGAGTACTGTTAAGGAAATCACCGGGTTCGTAGGTGTCGTGCAGCAGGCGCGACTTCGGACTGTGGAAAGTATTGTGCTCCAATATCACCCGTTTGGCCAGTCTCACTATCGTGGCGGCCACGCCACCGGCCGAGGTCAGCACCGCCTTACAGGTGGTCTCGCCTTCCTCCAAGTCGCTTACTTCCACCACAGCCCAGTCCACTTCGCCGTAAAAACCGCGGCGAAGACGTTCCGACATGTGTCCCAAATGCATGTCCTCGTAGTCGATTTCACCCAAATTGGTGTGCGTCCGGAAATCTTTGTTGGTCGAAAACGGTGCCCTGAATTTCAATGCCTTGGCCACCGCCATGTCGCCTTCCACGCTCTGACAGGAAGACGCACCTGTGAGAATGCTCACCTGGAACGGCTGTCCGGCCTCATGTTCCTTGACGGCCCGCTTCGACAAGGCCCTGAAAATCGCCTTCGGATTACCGTTGGGCGTAAATCCGCCGAGGGCCATGACGTCCTCGTGCCGTATCATGGCGGCCGCTTCCTCGGCCGTTAATCGTTGATATGCCATCTTAAGTCTATGATATTTTATCCGGCAAAGGTAGTAAATTTTCAATTTATTTCTTACTTTTGCACACAAAATCACAGAATACAATGAAACAAACGTTGCTTATTTACAATACGTTGAGTCGGCAGAAAGAACGTTTCGAACCCATCCATGCGCCCCATGTGGGCATGTACGTATGTGGTCCGACCGTCTATGGCGACCCGCATCTGGGACATGCACGCCCGGCCATTACCTTCGACATCCTGTTCCGCTACCTGCAACATTTAGGATATAAGGTGCGCTATGTGCGCAATATCACCGACGTGGGCCACTTGGAACACGACGCTGACGAAGGCGATGACAAGATTGAGAAGAAAGCCCGACTGGAACAGTTGGAACCCATGGAGATAGCGCAGTATTATACCAACCGCTATCACCAGGCCATGGAGGCGCTCAACGTCCTGCCGCCAAGCATTGAGCCCCATGCCACCGGACATATCATCGAGCAGGAACAGTTGGTCAAGGAAATCCTGGCCAACGGATTCGCCTACGAAAGCAACGGCAGCATCTATTTCGACATTGAGGCTTACAACAAACAGTACAAGTACGGCATCCTCTCCGGTCGCAATCTGGAGAACGTCATCAACGAAAGCCGCCAGTTGGACGGTGTTGGCGAGAAGCGTAACCAGGCCGATTTTGCCCTGTGGAAAAAGGCGTCTCCAGAACATATCATGCGCTGGCCCTCACCGTGGAGCGACGGTTTCCCCGGTTGGCATTGTGAATGTACGGCCATGGGCCGCAAATACCTCGGTCGGCATTTCGATATTCACGGTGGCGGAATGGACCTGGTGTTCCCGCATCACGAGTGTGAAATCGCCCAAGCCGTGGCATCCCAGGGTGATCAGATGGTGAAATATTGGATGCACAACAACATGATTACCATCAACGGACAGAAGATGGGCAAATCGCTCGGCAACTTCATCACACTGGAGCAGTTCTTTACCGGCCGGCACGAAAGTCTCTCGCAAGCCTATTCGCCTATGACCATCCGCTTCTTTATCCTCTCCGCCCACTACCGCGGCACCGTGGATTTCTCCAACGAAGCCCTGCAAGCCAGCGAGAAAGGACTGGAAAAACTCACCACAGCCATTGCCGACATCGCCCGCATACAGACAAGTGCCGCATCGGATGAGCGAACTCAAGCGTTCGTTCGCGCGCTTCGCAAGAAATGTTACGATGCGATGAATGATGATTTGCAGACTCCCCTCATCATCAGTTACCTGTTTGAGGCGGCCCATCTCATCAATACGCTCGTCGACCACAAGGCCGCCATCTCCGCCGACGACCTGAAAGAACTCGCCGACACGATGCACCTGTTCGCCTTCGACCTGCTCGGGCTCAAGGAAGACAAAGGCGGCAGCAACGAAGCGCGCGAAGAAGCCTTCGGCAAAGTGGTCGATATGGTGCTCGAACTGCGGGCCAAGGCCAAGGCAGACAAAGACTGGGGCACGTCCGACCGTATTCGCGACTTGCTCGCCGACGCCGGTTTTGAGGTAAAAGACACCAAGGACGGCGCCGTGTGGAAGTTGAACGTATAATGACTTCATTTTATAACTCCCAACCCTCAACACCTATGAAGCATTACATTACAATCCTCTTCTTGATCCTTTCCCTCATCGCTCACGCTGACGGACTGGACAAAACCTCCTTGGAAATCGCCAAGGAAATGGCACCGGGCTGGAATCTCGGCAACACGCTCGAGGCCACCGGCGACGGTCTTAACGCCGAAACTTCTTGGCAATCCACCAAGACCACGAAAGAACTCATCGACTATATTGCCGAATTGGGTTTCAAATCCATCCGCATCCCCTGTTCATGGTACATCCATTTCAACCAGAATACGACTACCGTCAACCCGGCCTGGATGGCGCGCGTCAAGGAAGTGGTCGACTATTGCATCGATGCCGGTCTCTACGTCGTACTCAATGACCACTGGGACGGCGGCTGGCTTGAAAACAGTTTTGACGATATTTCCGCTGCCACCATTGCAGCCAAGAGCGATACGCTCAAAACCATCTGGACGCAAATCGCCACCACGTTCAACAATGATTACGATGAGCACCTCCTCTTTGCCGGCCTCAACGAACCCGCGGTAGACACACAAGGCAAAACCAACGCACTCATTCAGTACGAACAAGCCTTCATCGACGCCGTGCGCGCCACGGGCGGCAACAATGCCAAACGGGTACTTATCGTGCAAGGTCCCGGCACCGACATCGACAAAACCTGCCAATATATGACCACCATGCCTGATGACATCGTCGAGGGTAAACTGGCGGTAGAGGTGCACTACTACGCCCCCTGGCAATTCTGGGGCATGATGCAGGACGAAAGTTGGGGCAAAATGTTCTATTATTGGGGTGCCGACAACCATTACAGCGGTTCTACGCACAACGCCACTTGGGGTGAAGAAGACTACATGGCGGCAGAATTGGACAAGATGAAAACCCAATTCGGAGACAAAGGCTATGCCGTCATCATCGGCGAATACGGGGCCAACTGGCGGGCCATTACAGGAACCGGCGAGAGTCAGGACAGTCACAACGCCAGTATTAAATACTTCTACAAGATGATGAACCAACTGGCCGTCGCCCGCGGCATGGTTCCGATGGCGTGGGACACCAACTATTGTTCCCGGCCCACGTTCACCATCATCAACCGTTCATCGCTCTCCATTTATAATCAATACATGTACGAGGGTATCTTCGAAGGCGTTACCGACGAAATCCCCGCCATCAGTGCGGTGTCTTCATCTGTTGAAGACACCGCACTGTTTGACTTGCAGGGCCGGCGCATCGTCTCTCCCTCCGGCCTTTACATCCAGGAAGGTAAGAAGTATATAAAGCGATAATATTTTCTTCGCTTAAATCCTGTTTTATAGAGCGAATATCTTATTTTATACTATACGACTGTCAACGACACATGTTTGCCTAATCCGGCGAAAATACGGAAAAGTGTAGATAATTGTATGTCCGTGTGTCCGTTCTCTATCTTGGAAATTATAATGTGGTTGCTTTATCGATTGCAAAGTTAACCAATTAATGAACAATCTCCCAAAAAAGGAAATTTATTTCTTGGTTATAACTATTTTGCACCGCAGTTTTACCGCAACCTTCTTCCCGCTTCAGTTGTTTCTGTTTCTCATTTATAAGAATGAGGTAACACAATTACATTGAACCAATCGCGCAGAATACCCTTGTATTGGTTTTGACTGTCGGCAACCAGGATGACGGTTTGACGTCCGTCAGTCAGTCGTGCGCCCAAGCAAAGTCCTTCATAGTTGGCAAAATTACGCCGGGTCAGGTTGATGCGGGTCTTCTTTCGCCATATCTGTCTACTTTGACTTTTGGCGATAATACCGCCTTTTCTCAATGCCTTGGCGGGTATATGATAGAGGGCGCAATCGGCAAAAGAACCTAAATAGCGGGGCTTGGCGGTATGGATGCGGCGCTCCAGGACGAGCAACGAACCGTCGGGCAGGGCTAACAAGTCGGAGATGCCGGCCACGTCGGCGGCGTATTTTCCCCGCAAATCAAAGTGAGTCTCATACCTGACGGAGTCGGTCGGCAACAGGTCATCATCGAAAGCCTGCAGGACGTGCTGTCCTTCCCTGTCGCCCATGACGGCACATTCGGTCGTGGTCCAGAAACGATGCGTAAGGGAACAGCAGGTCAAAGACTCCAATCCGCGGTTGCTTTTCGTCCGGCGCAGACAGGCGGGGACTTGCAGTCGCCGGCCCGTAGGACTTCCGTTGAGGCGATATTGCAGGACAGCGTTGTCGCGTTCGCCCGCAATATAAACCGTACTGTCGGTCGCACGATAGGCAATACCCTCCTCGTCACGGTTGGCCAGACCCGAAGAAACGAATCCTTCGTGGCGCACTTCCCGCAACTTTCCCGTGACACTGTCCTGGAGAATCCGCATCAGATGAAAACCGTCTGTCTTCGCCTTGTCATCCACCACGGCATAAAGACCGCCGCCCAAAGGCGCAATACCGCTGTAATTGCCTGCGGGTACCGTCTTGGCAAACTTCTTTTGCCGGAGGGATTTGACCTGTTGCACTACCGCCGGTTGGGCCGCCAGGAGAGATGGAAAAATACAGAAAAGTACCAGTGTCCGATATCTTTGAAACATAAGAATTAATCAGTTTATAGTATAACGATGTCCTTTTTGTAATATTACATCTGTATATTTACTCATTTTTGGGTATTGTATGAAAGTTTAAGCATTCTTAACTTTGCACCGTTTTAAACTTTATTGCGCTCCTGAAAAGAGTATGCGATAAACAGCTTTCATGTAGCTTTAAACGGATTTTATGGTAAAGAATTTGTTGTTTGTTCTTCTTGTGTTGCTGACCTCAATGGACTGCTTGGCCCAGGAGTATGTTACAATATCCGGAACGATTAAAGACGGTGAGGACGGTGAGACATTGCCCGCCGCAACCGTATCCATGAGGGGAAAGCATACGTTTTCCACTTACGCGGACAATAGTGGTCGTTATAGTATCAAGGTCATCAAGGGCGATACCTACTTGATGACTGTCAGTTATGTCGGCTATGACCAATACAAACGCAATGTCAAAGCCACACAAAACCAGCGCATCAATCCCTCATTGAAAAGTAATCTGAGACTGAGCGAGGTGGTCATTACGGCCAAAGAAGGTCAAGGCCCCGTTACCACTTCCGTTATCGGCAGGGACGCGATGAACCAGTTGCAGCCCAACAGTTTTGCGGATTTGCTGGAATTGCTCCCCGGCGGATATGCCAAAGACCCGGACATGGGCTCCGCCAATACCATCCAACTGCGTGAAACTGGTACTATGGGCTCCTATGGACAAAGCAGCAGGACCAACAATTTCGCCATTTCCTCATTAGGAACGCAGTTTATTGTCGACGGCGCTCCCATCAGTACTGACGCCAATTTGCAGTTCTCTCCCTTGTCGGACACACAGTCGACCACTGTCGGTTCGACGGCGGAAGACCAGCGCAACATCACCAATAAGGGTGTGGACATGCGTACCATCTCCACCGATGACATCGAAAAAGTGGAAATCATGCGCGGTATTCCATCGGCAGAATACGGCAACCTGACCAGTGGTGTGGTGAACATTCACAAGATTCGCAAGGCCATTCCCTGGACCGCACGCTTCAAAGCCGACGGTTACAGCAAACTCTTTTCGCTGGGCAAAGGTCTCAGCCTGAACAAAGGCAACACCAGCATACTGAATTTCGACCTGGGTTACTTGGATTCCAAGGTAGACCCCACGGATAATCTTCAGAGCTACAAGCGCGTAACGGGTTCCGTTCGCTATACGTTAAAGCAGAAAAAAGAGACGTACAACTGGAATTTCAATTCTTCGTTCGACTATTCCGGTTCGTTCGACAACAGCAAGGAAGACCCGGATTTGAACTACGGCAAGATTGACGAATACAAGTCGAGCTACAACCGGATGGTCTTTACCAACAGTTTTAAGCTCAACCGGCCAGAGAAACTGTTCCGGGAATTTGAAGTAAACACGTCGGCCAGTCTCCAACTTGACCGCTTGCATCAAATCCGACTGGTGGCTCCGCAACGCTATACGCTCGTGCCGACCAATACAACGGAAGGTGAAAGCGAGGTAGGCGCCGTCTACAATGAGTACATGACCGACTATCTTTGTGACGGTAAACCGTTCAATGTCTATGTCAAGGGCAAGGGTCTGATGCAATTCCATGTCGGCAAGAAGACAGACAACCGGTTGAAATACGGTATCAACTGGGATCTGACCAAGAACTACGGACGCGGTCAAGTGTACGATTTGAACTATCCGCTCAGTACTTCCGGTTGGGAATCCCGCCCCCGTCGCTACAAAGACATTCCTTCCTTGCAGAATCTTTCGCTCTTCCTGGAAGACACTTTCCTGGCTAAATTAGGCGGAAGCCAGTTGGAAGGCATGTTCGGCGTCCGTTTCAACACCATACCAGGATTGGACAGCCAGTTTGACATGGCTGGCAAAATCTACGCCGACCCGCGCTTTAATGTCAACTGGCGACTGCCTTACGTCACCATGGCCGGCAAACCGTTGAAGATTGCCTTCAATGCCGGATGGGGCGTAACGACCAAAAACCCTACCCTGAACTATCTGTATCCCAACAAATATTACAGCAACTTCGTGGAGTTGGCCTATTACGACGCCAACAATCCTGAGACAGACAGTCGCTTTGTCGTACAGAGTTACATTCAAGACCCGACGAATTATCACATCACGCCGGCCCGCAACCACAAGTGGGAAATCCGTCTGGACCTGGACTGGAATGACCATTCCTTCTCCATCGACTACTTCCGTGAGAACATGACTTCAGGTTTCCGCTATTCCAGAATCTATGGCGTTTATACCTACAACCGTTATGATACTTCGGAAATGGGCGCCGGTGTGGATTGGAGAACGCTGTCTTACGATGTAAAACAAGTGCTGGACGGTTATCAGCAGGCCAGCAACGGCAGCCGGTTGGTCAAACAAGGCATCGAGCTGCAATACACTTCGGCCCGTATCCGTCCGTTGCGCACCCGCATCAACGTATCCGGTGCCTGGTTTCATACCTCATACACCAACTCACTCCCCATGTTTGACGCCGTTTCATCGGTGATTGACAACCAGGCCGTAAGTGAGATGTATGTCGGATTGTACGATTGGAACGACGGAAGGGTCAATGACCGGTTGAACACCAACGTGACCTTTGACACACAAATTCCCGAATGGGGCTTTATTTTCACTACCTCATTCCAGTTCATGTGGCTGATTCGCACGGAGCGGCAGTGGCTCGACGGCTACCCCATCGGATACATTTCCTATGAGGACGGCGAAGTGCATGCCTACACGACAGAGTCGGCCAACAACATCTATCTGCAGCAGTTGATTCAGACCTACAACGATGCGGCTTTTGAACCCTTTACCGTTCCGATGTCCATGGTGGTCAATCTGAAAGCGACGAAAAAGATAGGCAAGTTCATGAAACTCTCTTTCTTTGCCAACAAACTGTTGGATTATCTGCCTGATTACGAGAGCAACGGCAACATTATCCGCCGCAACGCCTCTCCGTACTTCGGCGTGGAAGCAAACATCACACTCTAAACATTACACGAAACATGATGAAACAACTGACATTTCTTTTAACGGGATTCTTCCTTTTGTTGACGGTAGCCTGCAGTGACGATACCGGCATACCGCGGACGCTTACTTCCATTGATGTGGAATATCCCGAAGGTGTTAGCAGTCTGACGATTGTCAGCCAGTCGATTACATTCAAGAACCTGACAACGGGCGAGACCCTTGTTTTCAATAGCGCCGCTGAAGTATCCGTTCCGGAAGGAATTTACGACTGCACCTATACGGCGGAAGTCACTTATACCAATGGAGAGGATGCGGCTTCACTGACCGACAATGAGGATTTGGCATCCAAGTCCGTGACACAAGAAGGTTATCTGTCAGGAAAAGAAGAGAACGTCATCGTACAGGGCGACGCTCAAACCATCACCGTGAAGGCTTATCTTTCCACGAATACGGATGACTTCATCTTCGAGGAAATCTTCTTCACCGGTACTTTGCGCCCCAGCGGTTCGCAATATTACGGTGACAGCTACTTCAAGATTTACAACAATACCGACCACGTGCTGTATGCCGATGGTCTGGCGTTTTGCGAATCCAAGTTCAAATCCACCAAAAACAGTATGTGGTCTGAGTATGATCCCTGGATTCGGGAAGATACTTTTACCGTCTGGTCCATCTATGTCATTCCCGGAGACGGTACGGAACATCCCGTATTGCCCGGTCATTCCCTCCTGATTTGCGATACCGGTATCGACCACCGCGTAGCCAACGAGAACTCGTTCGACCTGAGTGCGGCCGACTTTGAATGGTATGACGTGTCCACCAAACCGAATTACATGGATATCGACAGTGAGACCGTGCCCAACTTGGACAAGTGGTATTGCTATACCCTTTCGTTCTACGTCCTGCACAACCGCGGGTTCTCCTCTTTCGCGCTCGCGCGCATACCTAAAGAAATATCCAAGGAGCAATACCTGAAGGATTACTGGTATTCTTACAGTTACACGATGTATCTCGACGCCGGTACGTTCTATATGACGCAATCCGCTTATAAGATTCCGAACACATGGATTGTCGACGGCGTCAACTGCAGCGTTGAGGCTTCCCGCGTATGGAACATCCTGCCGCCGTCAATCGATGCCGGTTGGACTCACTGCGGTACCATCGACCACGACAAGACGCGCTACTTCAAGAGCGTACGCCGCAAATGTCTTTACTTGAATGCGGACGGAACCCGCCACCTCAAGGACACCAACAATTCTACGGAAGATTTCAATACCGAATGTGTACCTTCTGTCATCGAAGAACAGGGTACCGCCATCTGGTCGGACGGCACAAAAGCCACCACCAAGACCTATGATGGCGTTTGGGTAAAAGAAGAATAAAACCGACTATGAAAAGACTCACGCTATTATTCATCCTGTCACTTGGCCTGTTTCAGGGCTATGCGCAATCCGATTTGGGCGCCAGGCAGTTGGAACACGAGGACGGCGTAAACGATTTCTTCTGTCAGGAAGAAGACAACCCCGCATTAAAGTGGAGCAGATACACGACGTCCCTCAACCGGTTGAAGGCTTATTACGACGGCCGGCATGCCAACACGGCTCCTCAACTGGAACAAGGTGACGGGCATTCTCTGTTCGGCGGCGACGCACAAGCCTTCTTGCGCAAAGAGAAAATCTCCCTATGGGGACACGCCAAATACCAGAAAGGAACGATACGCAACGTCAAATACTCCGAGTCGGAAGACTTTGACCTGCTTTATCCCTACGTTATCGCGGACACTATCGGAGGCGGCAAATCCCGGGTAGAGAGTTACGACTTCATGGGCGGTGTGGCTTATCAACTCGGAAAATGGCTCGTCGGCGCACAGGGAGAGTACATCGCCCAACTGGATTACCGAACGCGCGACCCGCGTCCTAAGAATCTTTCCGGCGATTTGCACGTTGCCGTCGGTGGCGCATACGCCATTGATTCCTACAATTTAGGTTTGTCATTGGGCTATCAGCGCTATAAGCAGACCAATGAAGTGGAGATTTACGATGAGGTTTCCATGCCGGTATTCTATCATCTTACCGGTTTGGGCACCGATTATTACCGCTTCCGCGGCACCTACACGGACACCTATTACAAAGGACACGGATGGACGACATCCCTTTCCCTGCAGCCGAAAGGCAACAGGGGTGTATACGCGCATGCGGGGTACCGTTACTTTACTTTCGATAAAATCATCAGCGACCTCAACCAATTGCCCATGACAACCATGCAGCGCTACGCGCAGGATGCCGCTTTGGGTTACCAAAGCAAAGGGAAAATCCACAATTGGGGAGTAAAACTGACTGAAAAATACCAACGAAGCAACGGTACGGAAAATGTATTCGGCAGTCCGGCCGGCAACATTTATCCGTCACTATCTTCCGGCATCCTTTATAAGATGACGACTTTCGGATTCGCCGGGACAGGCATTTATCAGTATCATCCGCAACATGCGCTGTATGAAACCGCCCTGACCTTGGGCCGCCATACGCTGAAAGAGTCGCACATCGACCCTGACCGTTTGCTGACAAGCAAGGATTTCTCCACCGAAATCGCCCTCAAGGCCCTTTGGAACATCAAGCGATGGACGCTGAAAGCCAATGCCGGATGGAGCTACACCTGGAATACGGATGCTGATTTGCAACTCTCAGGAACGGTGAATACGTCCATGATACCGCAAGTATATCAGCGTTATGCCTGGTCAAGTCAGGACAGATATGCCATCAACGGCGGTGTGGAAGCCGGCTATGACACGGGAAAGAAATTCCTGGTGTTCCTCCGTTCCGACCTCTCATACGCACATTATGCCGAATCTTGCCACACCCGTGTTTTCAATATCTCCGCGGGAATCGAATTTTAAGACATCTGACAACATAAGTTATTAACACTTTAATTATAAATGATGATGAAAAAAATCTTTACTTTAATGTTGATGATCGCTGCCGCTTTCAGTGCGCAAGCAGCAGACTGGACCTTTGAATGGGCGCACATGTACGATTCTTATCCTGCCGCAGGCGATTCTCCCTCCAAGATAAAGCAACTCACCGACGGCAATTATGTCGCCATGATGATGTGGGGTTCACGCTCAGACGACACCGAATCGGGCGTATTCTTTGACGGAACGGCCGTCAAGGACAAAAACGGCCAGCAAATTACCGGCGGTTACTATGATACAAATCTGGGCAACAGCCTTTACCAGAACCTCTGTATCCAGAAGATTGACGCCTCTACCGGCGAATATCTCTGGACGGTTTATTCCGACCACGGAGACTTCCAGGCCAAGCATACCAGTTGCGACATCGAGCCGACAAGCGACGGCGGCATGCTCGTTTTGCTTCAGACGCGTCCCTGGTATTCCACCGACTCGGCCACAGTACTGAAAGTTTATGACACAACCGGTGAGGCTTATACGATTACAACGGATTTGACAGGTCACCACATGTACAAGAACATTGTCATGAAACTCAACGCTGACGGTGAAATGCAGTGGATAAAGAACATCATTGACTATACGCTGATTGAGGACCGCAAATATTATCCTACCGAATTGGTTACCACTTACGACCTTTGCTCGGATGATGAGGAAAACTTCTACATCTGCGGCTACTTCCGCTCCACGATGAACTTCACCACCAGCGACGGTACGACCAAGTCGATTTCCGCTGACAATGTAGCTTCAAGTTGGACTGGTGACGTGCAGACGGAGAACGGTGACATGTTCCTCCTTAAGTTTGACAAGGACGGCAACTTCCTCGATTGCATCACCGACGAGGGTACGGCTACCGGTTCCCGCATGCACAAGATGGTCTTCCACGACGGCAAACTGTATATCTCCGGTTATGTGAACGGTACGGACGGGACCAACAGTCTGGGCGGAAAGACCTATGAGGCGCCCGCTTATCAGAGTCCGATGATTGCCAGCATCAACACCAGCGACCTGAGCGTCAACTATGTTCGCGTCTACGCCAGCAGTTCTACCGGCGGCGTTCACAACATGGGTGTTCAGTATATGGAAGGAAGCGTCTACATTCTGGGCAGTGTTCAGGCTAAGGGCAACTTTACCGACAACGGTACGACCATTCTGACCACAACCCAAAAATTATACCGTCCCACCGTGTTCAAAGTGAATCCGGAAGACGGAAGTTGTGAAGCCTCATGGTGGAGTTCCAAGAAAGCCATCGGTGAAGCTTCCAGCATCTTCATGGCCGTCAATGAAACGGATACCACTTACTGGGTGGCTCATTATGACATGACGACCGGTATCGCCGTTACTCCGCTGACTCTAAGCGGCAACACCTATACGCAAGGCGACCAGGTGACACTGGTTACCTTCGGTACTTCCGCCATACTTCCTCAGTGCTTGCTGGACGGAACCTCCATCGTTTGCTTTTCCCGCGGCGGCAAGGCCAACACCACAGGAGTCTCGGCTTCCTTCTACGGTACGGACACCACACTGACCAACAACTATGCCTGGTCTGTCGTCTTGTCGAAGTTCAGTTACGCCGACATCGTGGATACCGGTATTTCCGCCGTCAGCACGGACGTACAGGTAAAGAAAGAAGGCAACAACAGAATCTACAACCTGCAAGGTCAGGATGTGACGGGCATGAGTCTGAACCGTGGCATCTACATCAAGAACGGTAAGAAATTCGTAGTGAAATAAGTCCTTCCTTTCAAATCAGGACGTAGAGGGTATGTCGGCACGGCATACCCTCTTTTCAATAACGTATACAGAAACAAAAAGTATAACCATGGGCAAAGTAGTCACTTTAGCGGACTGCCGGTATGTTCGCTTGGGAAGGGGTTTGTCCAAGCATAAAATCAGTCCTAATGAAGGATTAAAGACGCTTAGCTGACACCTGAAAAGTTTGGAAAATGCGCTGCAAGACAGTCTGAATTCGTTTAGAAATGACAGCCTACGGCCAGGCGCAACTGCAATCGGTCGCGTCCTGTCAGACAGTTGCCTATGGTCAGATTACCGTCGGCATCCGTCACATTTTGAGGCAGACCGTTGGCTTTACGGTGATCCACGTCACCTCTTACATACAGCAACAGGTCCGGTTGACGCTTCAGGAAAGGGAATGTATAAGTCACACTTCCTTTCACGGCATATTGATTGGCCGTAAGATACTGATATTCGCGATAAAGATAATCCGTCATTTCGGGCGGCGTGACGGTCGTACTCATCTGAGGAGCGGCCTCATAAAGTTCTTGTTCGTAAGGTTCGCCCTGACCATAAGCATAACTGCCGCGAACGAGGAACGTCAGGAATCCCTTGCGAAGGAAATGGTTATACTGTCCTTGCAAGTAATACTCATTACTCCGAATGTTCTGTCTCCGGTAATAAGGATAATAATACACCGTCTGTTTGCGATGCATCAGGTTGACACCCGCCGTCACACTCGTATTGAGATTAGGCCCGAACCAGGCTGTGTAGTCTACGTTGGTGTTCACCCACAGTTTGTTGGCCGACTTCACCGGTGTGAAGTATTCATAGTACGTCGCACCCAAATCGTTGGTCAGATTCTGCCGGGTGGTCATGTAATTCTCCATGTCCTCTGCATCGAGCGTGAAGCGCAGGACGTGCCGGGAGGCCGGAAGCCGCAAAGAAAGATTGGCGTCATACCGGTAAGTATCGCCCGTATGATTGGTAAATGTAATGGTATAGGGCGATTTTCGGCCGTAATAACCGTCTCTGTGAGCTGCCCGGAAGGCGTTATAGAAGTAAAGACGGGGTGTAATGGCGATGCCCAACTGCACGCCGCCGCCCTGATAATCGTTGAGCAAAGGCATTTCGCGCGACTTGTCCGTAAAGCCGTCCAAACCGAAATATTCCGGACGACCGGTAAAAATGCCGTAATCGACAAGCGTGTAATAGTCTTTCTCTGTCTTGCCGTAAGTACTGAAGGTGATGGTCTGGGTGTTGCGGCGGTAAAAATAATCAGCACCCAGGGTAAAAATACCCGTCCGATATGTCGCACCCAAGGTGAAGACCATGTTCATCAGTTTGGTCTTGTGGCGCAAATCCTTGTATTTGGCCATGTTGGCCGCCGTATAATCCAATTTGGCGCCTATGGAAAGGCCTTTCCAGACATCAACACCGACGCCACCAATCAGATGGTATGTGTCTTTGTATTTCTTGCCAAGGTTGGTCAAGGAGTCTTCCACGAGATTAAACGGCAGGCGTTCCGTATCGATAAAGGCGGAACCTGCCATGGCATGTCCTGAATAACTGTTGTAGGAAATCTTGCCGTAAAGGGCGAAACGCCGGCCAAGCCGGTGGAAAGCCTCTGCGTCGGCACCGAGCGAAATGACGCGCGGCGACTGGTCATAGTTGACCAAACCGCCCTTCAAAAACTCGTAATTCACTTCTGCCGTAGCGAAATTGCGCTGGTTGAAACGGGTCAGACCGGCGGCATTGTCGGACGTCAACCAGGGATTAACGGCCTTGACAAAAGAGAAATCCCGCAGTCGGAAACGGGTGGTCACACTGTCATCCTGGGCCATTACGCCCACGACCGGCATCAGACCGGCCAAAAACAGAAACAACTTTCTTCTGACTGCGGGATTCATATACATCATTATTGATTGTCGTTATTACTCTTTGATGGAGAATGTCGTGCGCTCGTGGAAATCGTTGGTGGAGTTGTTGGTATCCATATAGACGATTTTGGCGCCGTTCTTGATGGAAGCCTCAGCGTCAATTCCGCTCGGGTCGCTCTCGTAACCATAGACCAGCAGGTCGGCATTGCCTTCAATCTCCAATGTAGCCTCTTTATCCACATTGCGATAGAGGGAATGTCCCTCATAACTGGTCATCATCACATAACCGGCGTCAATGTTTGCAGAAAGCCGTTTGGCCTGATCACTGACATCATAACTTGAAGAATAGACCTCAATACCGTCAATAACATTAGCCTGCGGAATCTGCTTGCACTTGAAGGAAAGAGAATTTACATACCCGGGTGTATACCAGTCGTAATCCGTATTATCGGCAAATTCTGCAGGGTCAGTATCCAATGTAAAGATAAACAATGAAGGACATTTTACCGATAAAATCCATGCGGAACCTTGCGAATACATGCGACCCTTCAAATAATGAGACACCGGAATGACATCTGCTGGTGTAGGATAATAATTTGTAAGCATATCAGATGTCCATCCGGCCTCAGGATCGTACATACAGTAATAATCCTTGTTGGCGTAATTGACCGAATTACTTACGGTCTGGGTATTGTCGATGGCACCCATAAAATTGATAACCACTTGAGAATAAGGGGCAATCACGAGGGATTTCGGTATCCACCAAATCATCGCCCAAGCAGGCTGAAACGGTATTTCACAGGTATCGGGGATGAAATTACCGGCAGAATCATAGTCCTTTTTGGTTGAAGAAGCATAGGAGTTACCGTCACCTGTTGCGAAACACAGATTGTTCACCACAATGGTATCAGCACAATTGTTGTAGAGAATACAACCCTTGTCGTACTGAAATCTGGAAGTTCCATTATCTTTCATACATCCGCCGGCATACAATTCCTTTATGAGGAGTTGGTCAACGTTCTTGTCGGGAATCCCGAATGTCACGCTGTCGATATTGTTAATCAGGTAAGACGTCTTGCTCACGTTGTCACCTGAGACGGACATGGCGGCATATTCCTGACTGGAATTGACGGTCAGATTGGTGGCGGGAATGGAATCCACGGTGCCGTCACTGTTGTGAACGACGGCATACCACGACTGTGCGCCGGCCTGAGCGGCAAAAGCGAAGCTGCATACTACTGCAAAAAGTATCTTTTTCATATCTTGTGCCTCCTTCTTTATTTGTTGATGAATTTAAAACTCTGTTTGCCTGCGCGCAACACGTATACGCCTTTGGGCAGCGCACTGATGTTGGCGGCCTTGCCCACACGTGTTCCGTCGAGGGTATAGACGTCAGCGTTGTCACTGTTGACCAGTACACCGGTCTCAACGGTACGGATGCCGTCCACCATCTTACTGGAATACTTGTAGTATTTCACGTCTTCCAGACTGGCGGAAAACTCGGTACTGTCGGCTGTGACGGTCAGCGAGTCGCCAACGATGTTGATGACGGGTTTGTCGGTCAGGGCAAACTCGGTGGCGGCACCGCTGTAATCATAGACTTGGAGGTAGTACACCTCGGTCTCCTCTGCCATGAGAGAGACGGGAATCATCAGCATCAACAAGGATGCCACAAGAGAGAATAATTTTTTCATAAGCGTTACTTTTTATGTTTTTGTATAAATTTCAATTGAATTAATGCACGATTCTTTTCTTGGTCATATTGATGTTCACTTGAATGAGATTGACGCTGTCGGGCGAAACGACCACATTGCTTTTCAGTCCGTTGAAAATATACCTGTAATCATAGGTGCGATAGTTGTCTGACGAACTGGCTTCATAGACTCCGGCAGGGACGGAAAACTTGACAAATCCCGTGGCGTCGGTCGAATCGGTAAAGATTACACCCTTGTTGTCCTTGAGCAAAACGGGCGCGCCGGCATAGGGATAGTCCTCACTTTCATCCGGATAGACCAATTGTACCGTGACGTCGCACAGGGCAAAGTCTTCGTCGTAAGTGCAGGAGCAACAAAGCAGAATCAGGAAAATGTATTTCAAATATCTCATCTTGGCGGCATGTTAGAGTTTCAGACGAAGGGAAAGACCGTAGTAATACGACGGTATATAACCGCTGGAAAACAGCGACGTGTAGAGATCTGTCTGCGAAGCGTGGATTTTCTTCATGTTGTTGAAGAAGTTGTTCGCATAGAACGACACGCTGACATGCTCGCCGATTTCCTTCGTCACGGTGAAATTGGCTGAATAATACTTCGACAGATGGTTGGGATTCATGACGTAAGCGTAATTGCTCTTGACCACGAGTTTTTGCAAATCGGTATAAAGCGTCTTGTCATTTTCCTGTGCCCAAAGGAATTTCTCGGCAAACGGGATGAGCGTATTCGGGTCGTCCCAGGTGGAATAGTATTCAGGATAGACCGCAACGAAAGCATCCGTCACACTGCCGTCATAGGCGGTACCGGTGTAATCGCTGGAATTCTCCAGGACAATTCCTCTCGTTGCGTTCAATCCCTCGGACAACGACCGCTTGTAATAATAGAGCGACGACTCCAGACGCAGACTGACAATCAAGCGTACTTTGGGAATATGGGTCGTCAGCGTCGCATTCAGGTTGACCGCCTTTGTCAAAGCGCCGTTGGACACGGTGGCAGAAGCGGAGTATCCCGTAGACGTGGCGTTGCCGCCGAGATAGTAACCCACATAACTGTAGGGCTGTCCGTCGCTCTGCAAACTGCTGACGCCTTTGGGAATCGAGGCGAAGAGCGTGTGGTCCAGACCGCGGTATTTGTAGAAATTACCGTCGATACGGAGGTTGGTGTACAGCGCCTTGATTTGGGCAAAGTCCACTATCCACTCCAATCCGTAACGGTCTACGGGAGAAGCGTTGACGTATTTCGTGTTGACCACATACGTATTGCGGTTGGAATAAGCCAAGGCGACCGGTTCTTTCTCTCCCGAAAGGTCGCTGACCGTCACTACTCCCGTTACCGGATCCACTGAATAAGAGCGGTTGGCAGAGGCTATACCCGATGACTGCAAAGCGCCTTGGGAAGTATAATGATAAGTAAACGGCGTATAAACGCGCGTTCCCATATACGGTCTGTGTGTACGGTGGTGGAAGGCCGAAAGCGAAATCTTGGTCCCTTTCACCTTCATCTCCACGCCCAAGTCGGTCTGATTGGTGTACTGCCACTTCAAATCCGGATTGTAAACGGCCGTAGAGGGGTAAGTATAATAAACGTAATACGACTTGTTGTCGGCCGTCGTGGTGGCGGCGAACGTCATCTTGTCACTGTAAGACGGCGTGGGATAAAGCACTTGGAACGAAGGAAGCTTGACCGACTTGCCCCATCCGGCATGCAGTTGAAGATCGCTGACCCACTGATTCTGCTTGTTTTCCCATGCAATCAGGCGGGCATTGAAACGTGGCGAGAAAGAAGAGACAGTTCCGTAATCCGAACCGCTGATCATTGTAATGTCGTCGCGGACGCCGGCCGTCAGTTCAAAGGCGCCGCTACCGTCGGTCTTGCCCGACAAATACGGAAACGGCAGCGTGATTTTCTCCTCTGCGTACAATGCAAGATTATTGAGCGAAGGTTGCTCGTCATACCGGAACTCACGCCATGTGGGCGCATAGCGCATGTCTTCATAGTAAAGGCCGCGGCCGTTGTTGCGACTTCCCGTATATTCCGCACCGAGCAAGAGTTTGTTGAGCACTTTTCCGAACCGGTGTGTCCACTCGTCTTTCAGTTTGAGCGACCAACTAAGCGGTTTGGAATCCGTATAGCTCCTGACATACCAATAACCCGTCGGGCCGAGAATGATATTGGCCGTGGGGTCGGTATCATAGTCGGTCGTCACGAAATAACCCTCTTCGCGCGTATGAATGTACGGTTGGGTGGACGCACTGCTGGCATGGGCGTAGTCCTCCGCGAGTTTGTCGCTGTAGGAAATCGCGCCGGAAAGAGAAAGATTGGTAATCCACGACTTGTTCAACAACCACTTCAGGGAGAAGTTGCCGCGGAAGTTGTTGTCGCGTACCTTTCTATAATCATCCAACTCTTCATCGGGATCGGCCTCGGAATTGTAGCCGCCGATATTGCCGGTAAAGGCCACGTTGAGCGTCAACGGGGTCGTTTTCGGCATAAACACCTTCATGTAATTGAGTGAAAGGATATTGCGCTGATAGGCGGTGTGAGGCGAAGCGGCGTCGCTGAACGAACGCGCATGTTCGAAAGAAGTGTTGAGCACACCGGCGTTCCGACCCAGATTAAAACCTTTGTTGACGGCTATCTGACGGGTATGCTGACTGATTTTTCCTTCCACGATAAACGGCGAGCGGCCTTTTCGTGTATTGACTTTCACCACACCGTTGCTCAAATCGCCATATTCCACCGAAGGAATACCGGTGACGATTTCGATGCTTTCAATGTTGGACGAACTGACATTGCGGGTACTGGAACCCATTGTCTCCGACATTTCCGCATTGTTGTCGAGACGGACACCGTCCACTTCGACGGCCGTACCGAAAGAAGCATTGCCTTTCTCGGAAGAACCGCTACGGAGCGCCATACGCGAATCGTCCATCAACGTACCGTTGACCGTCTTTCCGCCGGGCAAAAGGGTAGTCACATCCCCAATATTGAGTATCTGTTGGTTGTCGAGCGTCATGCGGTCGATAAGGTAAGAAGTCGTGGATGCGTCGGTTTTGGCCTGCGCCACCACTTCCACCTCGTCCAATTTCAAGTTGTCTTCCCGAAGGGCGACGGTGACGGAAACTGTCTTTCCGGTCACCTGAACCACCTTTTCAGTTTTGACATAACCCAGACATTGCACGATTATCGTATGTTTGCCCGATTGTATGTTTTTGATTTCAAAATGGCCGGTTTTATCGGTAATTGCCCATTGTTCACTTTCTTTCAGCAAGACGGTGGCGAATTCAACCGGTTCATGGGTCGCGGCGTCCGTGACCTCACCCTGCACCGTATAACCTTGAGCCCGGACAACGGTGGCGGTGAAAACAAAAACGAAAAGAAGTAAATATTTCCTGATAAGCAATGTCTCTTTATTTAAATGCGGACACAAAGATAATGATAACCGGATATACGAAAAATACCTAAAAATAGGTATTTATTCATTTTAAAAAGGATATAAAAAGGTTAGGAAGAAAGTTTTGCTTATCTTTGCAACCCAATATTATAATAAGGTATGAAACAACTGACAACTCTTCTTTTTGCAGTACTTTTCTTCTTGCCTGCCCATGCGCAGACCGTCAGACAGGACAATTCCTACAGGACGGGCCGCCTGAAGAACGGTTTGACTTACTACATTCGCCACAACGCGAAAGACCCCGGACTGGCTGATTTCTACATCGCACAACGGGTGGGAAGTATTCTGGAAGAACCGCGGCAGCGCGGTTTGGCCCACTTCCTGGAGCACATGGCCTTTAACGGTACGAAGAATTTTCCCGGCGACGGCAAGCGGTTGGGGATTGTTCCCTGGTGCGAGACCATCGGCGTGAAGTTCGGCGCCAACCTCAACGCCTATACTTCCGTGGAGGAAACAGTCTATAATGTCAAGTCGGTGCCCGTGAAAAGGGAGTCGGTCCTGGACTCCGTGCTCCTGATTCTGCACGACTGGAGCCATTATCTGCTCCTGACCGATGAGGAAATCGACAAGGAACGCGGCGTGATTCACGAGGAATGGCGCACGCGCCGCGCGGGTATGGCCTCTCAACGGATGATAGAACGCCTGATGCCGAAGATCTATAAAGGTACGAAATACGAGGATTGCCTGCCCATCGGCAGTATGGATGTCGTAGACCATTTCTCCTACGATGCCCTGCGCGACTATTACCACAAGTGGTACCGCCCCGACTTGCAGGCGATTATCGTGGTGGGCGACATCGACGTGGACGACGTGGAAAAGAAAATCAAAAAGTCGTTCTCCAAGATTCCCATGCCGAAAAACGCCGCGGAGCGCGTGTATTACCCCGTCAGCGACAACGACCGGATGATTGTCGCCGTGGACAAAGACTCCGAACAGCCCATCATTCTTTCCACGCTGTACATGAAACGGGAGACGACGCCCGACAACGAGAAGAATCTGGTGAAGTATCAGCGCGACGATTACGTGGAAAGTCTGATTACCTCGATGCTCAACGGACGCTATCAGGAGTTGCAGCACCAGGAGAATCCGCCGTGTCTTTCAGCCACGGCCCACAACGGTTCTTTCTTTGTCTCGCGCACGAAAGACGCATTCAGCGTCGGTTTCGGTTGCCGCCAGGAGAATATCAAGGGTTCTTACGACGCCGCAATCGGCGTTGCCGAACAGGCACGGCGGTTCGGTTTTACCCAAAGCGAACTGGATCGGGCCAAGGCGCTCAGTATGGCGGGCGCCGAACGCCGCTACAAGGAGCGCAACGACCGCCGCAACAGTTACTTCGTCCGCAAGGCGCTCAACAACTTTACCGACTGGGAACCGATGACGACGGCCGATGACGACCTGGCGTATGAGCGACAATTCCAGAAGGAAGTGACGCTCGACGAGGTGAATCAGACCGTCAAGCAACTGATTACCGACCGGAATCAGGTGCTCATCGTGTTCGCTCCCGACAAGGAAGGCGTGGAGATTCCGTCGGAAGACGTCCTGGAGCAATGGGTCCTGGGGGCGCAGGCCAAAGACTACGAACCCTGGCAAGAACAGGAAGTAAGGCAGAATCTCATCGCCGAACTGCCCGCAAAGGGAAGTATCGTGTCGGTGAAGACGCCGGAAAAGGGTCCGGAATCGGCCGCCAACAATTTCGGATACACGGAAATGCTCCTGTCCAACGGGGTGAAAGTGTACGTCAAACCGACCGACTTCACGCAGGACCAGGTACAGATGCGCTTTTACAAGACGGGCGGCACACAGTATTATCCTGATGAGGACGTACCGAATTTCTCGTTTATTTCCTCTGCCGTCACCAAGGCGGGCGTGGGCGATTTCGACGCCATCGAACTTCGGAAGGCGCTCACCGGCAAGATTGTGCGCCTCAATCCTTCCATAGGAGACGAGACACAATCCATCAACGGCACCGCGTCGGTGAAGGATTTGAAGACCATGCTCGAACTCACCTATTTGTATTTTACGTCGCCCCGCAAGGATACGGCGGCATTCAACGGGGAGATCAACCGCATGCGGTCGTTCCTGACCAACAGGGACGCCAATCCCCAAGTGTCGTACAACGACTCGCTCGTGAAGATTCTTTACGACAACAGTCCGCGCGTCCAACCCGTAAAGAAGGAGACTTTGGAGAAAGTCAACTATGACCGCATCCTCGAAATCTACAAGGAATGCTTCTCCAATGCCGACGGATGGACGATGGTGATGACGGGACATGTGGACATCGACAGTCTCAAACCGCTCCTGTGCCAGTATATCGCCTCCTTGCCGTCGTCTGAAGCGACGGCGGAAACGCGGAAACTGCACAAGTATCCCGACATCATCGGCGGTGAGCAGACGCGCAAATTCTCGAAGAAGATGAATACGCCGTCGGCGCTGGTCAACATTTATTATACCTTCGCCGAACCGTTTACGCTCAAGTCGGACATGGCACTGGACATGCTGACGCGCGTGTTGAAGATTGCCTACACCGATTCCGTCCGTGAAGAGAAGGGCGGCACTTACGGCGTGAGCGTCGATTACAGCCTCAACCGCACATCGGAACCGGACGTATTGGTGAAGATCAACTTCCGTACGGACCCGGCAAGGTATGACGAACTCATCCCCGTCGTGTACCAGCAGATACGGCATATCGCAGACAATGGCCCGTTGGAGTCGAGTATGGACAAGGTAAGGAAGTATCTCCACAAGGCTTATCAGCAGAACATCACCTATGATGACTATTGGAGTTATGTGATGTATCAGTACCTGCGACACGGTATTGACTACCATACCGGTTTTAACGAGGTGCTCGACGCTACGTCTTCGGCTGACGTTCAGCAAATGGCGAAGGATCTTCTCGGCGCCAAACGGCGGATAGAAGTCACCATGGTGTCGGAATAAAGCAAAAGACTGCGGGAAATCCCGCAGTCTTTTTTCTTGCAATAATACTTGTTGTTTCTTTGCTCGCCCCTAGGTTTTCTCTTTACACGTTCCACGCTCCACGTTAAATTCAACAGGTAATCTCCACCAGAAGACCTTCCGGACCGGCGACACAACTCTCATAATAGCCGTCGCCGGTAGTGCGGGGACCGCTGACGACGGCATATCCCGCCTGCCGCAACGTGTCCGTAAACCGGTCGACGGCCTCTGGAGAACCGACGGAGAAGGACAAATGATGATAACCGGCAGGATACGGTGCGCCGTCCGCAGGCGTCACTTCCTCCCGCGTCATGATTTCCAGACGGGCACCGGCGGCAAAAGACAGGAAGTACGACTGGAATCCCGTCTTGCGGTTGTGGTACTTTCCGCCTGCCGTCGCGTTGAAATACTGAACGAAAAATGCCTTTACGCCTTCCAAATCCTTAACGTACAAGGCTACATGGTCTATTTTCATCGGGTTGAGGATTGAGTATTAAACGTGGAAAGTGGAGCGAGATTACTCTATTTTATCGAACGTACTGCATCAGCACGTCCCATACTGCGATGATATGACAGACACTGCCCGCCAGGACGAAGAAATGGAAGACCGTGTGCATGTATTTCCGTTTGTTGATACTGTAAAACACGGCGCCCGTAATGTAGCAGACGCCCTCGGCGACAATCCAGATGAACGCCGCCGTGGATACCGCCGCGACAAGCGGACGGAAAGCCACCAGGACGGAAAGCCCCATGCCCACGAAACAAAGCGTCTCCAGATTGCTGTGCTGCTTCAGGTGAATGAACGACGCAATGGTGCCGGCAACGGCGCAAAGCCAGATAAAGACAAACAGGCCCCAGCCCCAATAGCCCTGTTCGCGCAGGGCAATGAGGGTGATGGGCGAGTAAGAACCTGCGATGTGCCAGTAAATGGCGGCGTGGTCCCACTTGCGGAAACGCTCTTTCCAGACGCTGCGGGCGCTCACGGCGTGATATACCGTCGAGGCGATATACGACATGAGCATGCCCACAAGATAGAGAATGACGCCGGCCGCCGCCCAACTGTTTTCCTTGCTGAAACACCAATACAGGAAGTACACGCCGATGCCGGCGCCCAAAAGGATACCGCCGGCATGCGACCACGAGTTCCACAGTTCTTCGCGATGGTTGTAGTGTATCTTCCTTCTCATGGGTTCAATCGTCGGCCAAGGTGAAGTCCAACTGCCGTTTCTCGATGTTCGCCTGCGCCACCTGGATGCGGATGGGGTCGCCCAACTGGTATTTCGTGTGGTGACGGCGGCCTATCAGACAGTAGTTTTTCTCGTCAAAGTCGTAGTAGTCATCACCCAAGTCACGCATGGGCACCATACCTTCGCAATGGTTCTCGTCAATTTCAGCGTAAATTCCGTATGAGGTGATGCCGCTGATATGGGCGTCATAGACCTCGCCCAAGTGCTCGCCCATGAACTCCACCATCTTGTACTTGATGCTGTCGCGCTCGGCGTTGGCCGCGATTTGTTCCATGTCGCTGGAGTGTTCGCACTGCTCCTCGTAATATTCCTTGTTGCCGCTGCGTCCGCCCTGTTGGTAACGGGTGAGCAAGCGGTGCACCATCGTGTCAGGATAACGGCGGATAGGCGACGTGAAATGCGTGTAATAGTCGAACGCCAGACCGAAATGGCCGATGTTGTGGATAGAATATTTGGCCTTCATCATCGAACGGAGCGCCACGGCCTGAATGAGATTCTGCTCCCGTTTGCCCTCTACATCGTCCATCAGTTTGTTGAGACTCCTGGCCGTTTCGCCCTTCGTACCCGCCGTCTTGAGTTTGTAACCGAACTTCACCGCGAATTCCCGGAGGTTTTCCAACTTCTGCGGGTCGGGGTTGTCATGGACACGGTAAGGCAATGTCTTGGCCTGCTGACCCTTTTTCACCTTGCCGACGCTCTCAGCCACGGTCCTGTTGGCCAGCAGCATGAACTCCTCAATGAGTTTGTTGGCGTCCTTCGACCGCTTGAAATAACAGCGGACGGGTTTGCCCGTCTCATCCACGTCGAAGTGGAGCTCCTCGCTTTCAAACTTCACCGCGCCGTTTTTGAAACGTGCCGCCCGCAGTTTTTTGGCCAACCGGTCGAGCGTGATGATTTCCCTGGCATATTCTCCCTGGTACGGATGCTTTTTGGTCTCGGGGGGAGCGGGCTCTCCCGTACCGTCCTTCACGCCGTTCTGCTCCAGGAGTTTCTGTGCGTCCTCATAAGCAAAACGCTTGTCAGACCTGATGACGGTGTGCACGATACGGTAGTTTTTCACCTGCGCGTCGTCGTCCATGTCAAAGATGACACTGAAACAGAGTTTCTCCTCGTCGGGCCGCAAGGAACAGATGAAATTGCAAAGACGCTCGGGCAGCATCGGAATGGTGCGGTCCACCAGGTAGACACTCGTGGCGCGCTTCTGCGCCTCCTTGTCGATGACGGAACCTTCCTTCACGTAATGCGACACGTCGGCGATGTGGACGCCCACCTCCCACAACCGGTTCTTGCCGTCCTCCTTCAGGCGGACGGACAAGGCATCATCGAAATCCTTGGCGTCATACGGGTCGATGGTACAGGTGAACACGTCGCGGAAGTCCTCGCGCTCCTTCAAGTCCTGTTCGGTTATCTCGCCGGATATCTTGTCGGCCGCGTCCTCCACGTTCTTGGGATACTTGTACGGCAATCCATACTGGGCCAGGATGGCGTGCATTTCCACCGTGTTGTCGCCCGTCGGACCGAGGATGTCAATCACCTCGCCTACGGGATTCTTGCGCACGCCGTCGGGCCATTCGGTGATTTTCACCACGGCCTTGTCATCGGTCTTGCCGCCCTTGATTTTCCGTTTCGGGATAATGATGTTGTGGGCCAGCGTGTTCTCGTTGGTCACCAGGTAGGCAATGTCCTTGTCTACGCGCAGCCGGCCGACAAACTGGTCCTTGGCGCGATGGAGGATTTCAATGACCTGGGCCTCCTTGATGTGCTTTTCGCGCCGGGCCAGGTACTGCACTTTCACCCTGTCGCCTGTCAAAGCCGACATGGAATTGCGCTCCGCCACAAAGACCGGTTTGTCGCTTCCGTCGGGAATGAACGAGTTTTTGCCGTTGGATTTCCTCCGGAACACGCCCTCTTGGATTTGTCCCTTCGTGTTGAGTTTATAACTGTTGTCCGACACTTTGGCCAGAAAGTCATCCCAAGCCATGTCCTCGATGATGTCGATGGCCAGCATCTTCAGGGGATGCGTGTCCAGATGAAGTGTCCGGAAAATCTCTTTCAGACTGAATGTCTTGTCGGGTTGCGACTGGAAAAAACCTTGCAACTTATCCGAAAGTTGATTTCTTGTCATGCGTTTGCCGCCTTTCTTGCCTTTACCCATGGTTTTTCAGTTTATTAGTTCATTGTTGGCAAAGTAACAAAATAATTCGTAACTTTGCAAGCAAAATAAAAGAAATATCTATGAAAATTCTTATTACGGGCGCTTCCGGCTTCATCGGCAGTTTTCTGGTAGAGGAGGCTTTACGCCGGGGAATGGAGACTTGGGCCGCCGTCAGGCCCACGAGCAGCCGCCGTTACTTGCAGGACAGCCGCATCCGTTTTATCGAATTGGATTTTTATTCCGAAGAAAAATTGCGCGCCGCCCTGAAAGACCATCATTTCGACTATGTGGTTCATGCGGCCGGCATCACCAAATGCCTCGACCCCCAGGAGTTTTACCTCGTCAATACCGACGGCACGCAACGTCTTGTCTATGCCTTGGAGGACAATCCTCCTAAGAAATTCGTCTACCTCAGCAGTCTGAGCGTCTTCGGACCCGTCAAGGAAGAGCGTCCCTATCTGGAGATTCTGGAAAGCGACACGCCTCAGCCCAACACCGCCTACGGTAAAAGCAAACTGAAGGCTGAATATTATGTGGAGAATTCCCGACTGCCGTGGGTCATCCTCCGGCCCACGGGGGTCTACGGACCGCGGGAAAAAGACTACATGATGATGGTTGACTCTATCCGCCACCATGTCGATTTCTCGGTAGGATTCAAGCCCCAGGACATCACGTTCGTCTATGTCAAGGACGTGGTGCAGGCCGTTTTTCTCGCTTTGGAAAAAGACGTCACGAAGCGCAAATACTTCCTTACCGACGACAACGTCTATTCCTCGCGCACCTTCAGCGACCTGATTCACCGGGAATTGGGCCGTCCGTGGCTCCTGCGCCTGAAGGCGCCGCTCTGGCTGTTGCGCGTCGTGACTTACGCGGGCGAGTATATCGGGTACATGAGAGGTAAGGTGACGGCGCTCAACCCCGACAAATATCATATCTTGGCGCAGCGCAACTGGCGGTGCGACATCACGCCAGCCAAAGAGGAACTGGGCTACCGGCCCCAATACGATTTGGAAAGAGGCGTCAAGGAAATGCTCAACAACGGATGAAAGAATACTTTACCCTCGACCCCGACCCCAGAAAAGGATTCCTGGCCCTGGAGAAAGTGATGCTCGCCTATGCCGCCGCCACCCTCCTGGTCATCCTGTTTACCTACACCCGTCTCGTAGAACCTGAGGCGATGATATGGGGAAGATTCCGCGCCCTGACGATGACGGTGGCGCTCTGGGCGGTCTATCGCCTCCTGCCTTGCCGCCTGACGATGCTCTTCCGCATCGTGGGACAGATGGTGCTACTGGCCTGGTGGTATCCCGACACCTACGAAATCAACCGTATCCTGCCCAATCTCGACCACGTCTTCGCCTCGTGGGAACAGGCCGTTTTCGGTTGCCAGCCCGCCCTGCTCTTCCCGGAGCGCGTCACGTCGCCCGTGTTCAGTGAACTGATGGACTTGGGATACGTGTCATATTTCCCCATGATTGTGGCTGTGGTCCTGTTTTACTTCCTTTTCCGCTATGAGGAATTGGAAAAGACCGCCTTCATCATCATGGCCGCGTTCTTCATTTATTACGTCATCTTTATCATTCTGCCCGTCACCGGTCCGCAATATTATTACGGCGCCGTCGGCACGGACAACATCGCCAAGGGGGTTTTTCCGGCCGTGGGCGACTGGTTCATGCACCACAGCGAAAGGATGATTTCACCGGGATGGACCGACGGATTCTTCTATCAGTTGGTCGAAGACGCCCACACCGCGGGCGAAAGACCCACCGCAGCCTTTCCCAGCAGTCATGTGGGCATTACCGTCATCCTCCTTTTGCTGGCCTGGCACACGGGCAACCGGCGGTTTTTCCTCCTGCTTTTGCCTTTCTTCGTCCTGATGTTCTTCGCTACCGTCTACATCCGCGCGCATTACGCCATCGACGCCGTCGCCGGATTACTGACGGGTGTCCTATTGTATTGGCTCCTGGCGATGTGTCCCGTGGGACCAGCCCGGACATCCTCTGCCGCCGGAAAACGCAAAAAGCGGCACTAAAATCCATAACGAATGAAACGACTTTACATAGAAACCTACGGGTGTCAGATGAATGTGGCCGACTCGGAAGTGGTGGCCTCCGTGATGAAAATGGCAGGTTATGACACCTGCGACACCCTGGAACAGGCCGACGCCGTGTTTCTCAACACGTGCAGCGTGCGCGAGAATGCCGAAAACAAAATCTACAACCGCCTCGAAGCCCTCGAGGCCGTGAAGAGAAAACGACCCCTGATCATCGGCGTTCTCGGTTGTATGGCCGAGCGCGTCAGGGAAGATCTGATTGAACATCACCATGCCGACCTGGTGGCGGGACCCGACGCCTATCTCACCTTGCCCGACCTTATCGCGCAATGCGAGACGGGCCACAAGGCCATCAACATAGAACTGTCCGCTACGGAGACCTATCGCGACATCGTTCCGCAACGGATTGCGACCAACCGCCTAAGCGGATTCGTGAGCATCATGCGCGGTTGCAACAATTTTTGCCATTATTGTATCGTGCCCTATACCCGCGGCAGGGAGCGGAGCAGGGCTGTGGAGAGTATCCTGCAGGAAGTGACCGATTTGCGCGACCGGGGATTCAAAGAAGTCACCCTACTCGGACAGAATGTCAACTCCTATCACGCCGCCGACTGTGATTTCCCCCAACTCCTGCGGAAGGTGGCGGAAACGGCGCCCGGGATGCGCGTGCGCTTCACCACTTCCCATCCCAAAGACATGAGCGACGAGACACTCCGTGTCATCGCCGACATGCCCAATGTCTGCAAACACATCCATCTGCCCGTGCAGAGCGGCAGCGACAGAATCCTTCATCTGATGAACCGCAAGTACACGCGCGCCTGGTACATGGACCGGGTGGAGGCCATCCGCCGCATCATTCCCGATTGCGGACTCTCCACCGACATCTTCGTGGGCTACCACAGCGAGACGGAAGAAGACCACCGGCTCTCGCTTTCGCTCATGCGCGAAGTGGGCTACGACAGCGCTTTCATGTTCAAGTACAGCGAGCGCCCTGGCACTTACGCCTCGAAACACCTGCCCGACGACGTACCCGAGGAAGAGAAAATCCGCCGGCTCAGTGAGATGATTCAACTCCAGACGGAGATTTCCGCGGGGCGCAACCGGCAGGATGAGGGCAAAACCTTCCCCGTACTGGTGGAAGGATTCAGCAAACGTTCCCGTCAACAACTTTGCGGACGCACCGAACAAAACAAGATGGTGGTGTTCGACAAAGGGAATCATCATGTCGGGGAGATTGTTTCCGTCCGGATTACCGGCAGCACTTCCGCCACTTTGCTTGGAGAAGCGGAAGGTTGAAAGTGAGGAGTTTTGGCACTCCTCACTTTCAACTTAGTTATTTACTTTATGCCTATTTTCTTAACGTCTCGCTCCAACCGATTATTCATCAACTTATCGCAATACTTAACGGCAATATTTGGGGATATGTATAATTAGGGAAAGCCGCGAGGCGGCGTACTGCTCTTCGCTACGCTCAGAGCCCTTAACCGGAGGTGCAGACGCGAAGCGGCAAACCCTCGAAAGCGATGTGCCCCACCTCCCGACCCCAGCGGGGTCGACTGGCCGTCAAAAAATAGACGAATGTAAATATTTTTCAATCCGTCGAAAAGGCAGTCGAAAAGCGGAAACTCCTGTTTGCATTATCGCCTGTAATGAAACGTAACTCTCTAATATACAGTATTATCCGAAAAACTCAGTTGTCTTAAAAAACTTTTTCATAGAAACGGCAAAGTAATTTAACTTAAATTACTCAGTAAAACAACTTAAATTACTGACAAAAACAAGTTAAATTACTTTGCGGAAAAATAGTGTAAAGATTTTTCATTAAACGTTACGCAAATAAAAAACGACCGAAGACACCTTGATGTCTTCGGTCGTTTCCTGTATCTCCGTTATCGGATAATATCAGTCGAAAAAGCCGGGCTGATGGTATTCAATACCCAGTTCGCGGTCGACGGTGGCGAGGATTCCCTGCACCTGGCCCATGGCGAACATGCGGCCGAGGAAACTGTAACCGGCATTGTAGCCGCGACTCTCGTCGCCCAGCATCGTCATACCGTGGTCCACGCGCATCGGCAACTTCGGATTGGTCTTCTCAAAGATACGCGCCAATTCGATGAGGTCGGCCCTTCCGCCCAGGTGACTGGCTTCGGTGAAGTCGCCGTTAGGGAAGATATGACAGGAACGCAAGTGGACAAACCAGGTGCGTCCGGCGTATTTGCGGGCCAATTCCACCACATTGTTGTGCGCGCCGGCAGAAAGACTGCCCGCACAGAAGGTCAGGCCGTTGTGAGGATTGTCCACGGCATGGAGGAACCAGTCGATGTCCTCGTCGCAAGTGACGATGCGCGGCAGTCCCAGGATAGGGAATGGAGGGTCGTCGGGGTGTACGCACATGTACATGCCGTACTCCTCGCACACCGGCATGATGGCGGAAAGGAAGTAGCGCATGTTCTCACGCAACTGTTCCTTGGTGATGCCCTTGTATAGATCGAGCAGCGAACGGAACAGTTCTACGGGGTGTTCGTCGTCTTCCTTGATGTTGCCGCTCACGAATCCCTGTGTCTTGACGATGATATTGTCCACCAGTTTGTGGTCATCCTCAGGTGTCATGGTCTCCTTCAGGCGGGCCACTTCCTTCAGGATGTCCTCGTTCCAATCCTTTTCCGCACCTTCTCTCTTCAGGATATGAATGTCGAAGTAAGCGAATTCGGCATGCGAGAAATACAGGTTGGTGGAACCGTTGGGATTGGGATGGTTCAAGTCGGTGCGGGCCCAGTCGAGCACCGGCATGAAGTTGTAGCAAATGGTGTGGATTCCCTCCAGGGACAAGTTCTTGAGACTCTCTTTGTAATTCTCAATCAACCGGTCCCGGTCGGGACCGCCATACTTGATGCTTTCGCTGACGGGCAGACTCTCCACCACGCTCCAGCGCAAACCTTCCTTCTCGATAAAGTCTTTGAGGTCGCGGATTTTCGCGCGCGTCCATACTTCACCGTTGGGTACGTCGTGAAGCGCGGTCACAATGCCCTCAACGCCGATTTCCTTCAACATGGCAAGCGTGATTTTGTCGTTCTTGCCAAACCATCTCCAGGTTCTTTCCATAATCAGATATCTTTTACAGTATTCAAACAGTCTGTTACACGGCAGGAACGCCGGTCACCGGTTCTTCCTCCATCTTGGTGCGGTCGCTCTTGGCGGCGAATATGCTGTCGATGAAAGCGGAATCGCCCTTCAATCGCTTCAGCGTGAGTTTGGCCGCCTGCTGCTGACTTTCCTTCTTGGAATAGCCGCGGCCCTTCTCTCCCGCCACGCCTTCCAGCATGACCTGATGCAGGAATACGGGATTACCGTTCTTGTCCTTCACCTCCTCCAGTTGGGAGAAGTCCACCGTGATGCGGTTTTTCTGTCCCCACTCGATGAGTTTGCTCTTGAAGTTGACCTCCTTGTAGGCCACTTTGTCGATGTTGATCATCCCGGCCAGGATGCGTTTCTCCATAAACCGCATACAGGCGTCGTAGCCTCGATCCAGGTAGACGGCGCCCACCAGGGCCTCAAAGGCGTTGCCGTCGAGATAACTGTTGTGGGAATGGCCTTTACCGTGAGAGACAATCAGTTGACTGATGCCCATTTCCTTGGCCAGACGGTTGAGCGTGTCGCGCTGGACGAGTTTGCTTCTGGTGTTGGTCAGGAATCCTTCCCGTTTGCCGGGGAAGTGACGATAGACGATGTCGCCCACGATGGCGTCGAGAATGGCGTCGCCCAGGAATTCCAACCGCTCATTGTTGACCGGTTTACCGTTTTCATTGCGGCGCGCCGAACTCTTGTGGAGCAGGGCCGTCTTGTAATAATCAATGTGATGGGGGTAAAAACCGAAGATGCGGTATAAAGACAAATAAAGCTCCTTCTCCTTGCGGAAAGGGAGCTTTACCCTGTCGATGATATTACTATTCAACATATTTCTTGAAAACAACACAAGCGTTGTGTCCGCCAAAACCGAAGGTATTGCTGATGGCGGCGCGCACTTCTCGCTTCTGTGCCTTGTTAAACGTGAAATTCAACTTATAGTCAATCTCCGGATCATCATCACCTTCCTCGTGATTGATGGTAGGAGGAATGATGTCGTTCTGTACGGCCAGGACGCAGACCATGGCTTCCACGGCACCGGCGGCACCGAGCAAGTGGCCCGTCATCGACTTCGTACTGCTGATGTTCAGTTTGTAAGCCGCATCACCGAACACGGCCTTGATGGCCTTCATCTCGGAAATGTCGCCCACATGGGTGGATGTTCCGTGTACGTTGATGTAGTCCACGTCCTCCGGTTTGAGTCCGGCATCCTCCAAAGCGGCCTGCATCACGAGGCGCGCGCCCAGGCCTTCGGGATGGGAAGCGGTGATATGATAAGCGTCGCCGCTCATTCCCTCACCTATCATCTCGGCGTAAATCTTCGCGCCGCGGGCCTTGGCGTGCTCGTATTCCTCAAGAATGAGGCATCCGGCACCCTCCGCCATGACGAAACCGTCACGCGAGGCGCTGAACGGACGGGATGCCTTCTCCGGTTCGTCATTGCGGGTGGACAACGCTTTCATGGCGTTGAAACCGCCGACACCGCACATACAGATGGCGCTTTCGGCTCCACCGGCCACAATGGCATTGGCCTTGCCAAGACGAATCAGGTTGAACGCGTCGGCCAGCGCGTTGCTCGAACTGGCGCATGCGGACGTCGTGGCGTAGTTGGGTCCGTGGAATCCGAAGTGAATGGAGATGTGTCCGGCCGCAATGTCGGAGATGATTTTGGGAATAAAGAACGGACTGAACTTCGGACCGTCCTCAATATGCTGTCCGTAGTAAGTCACCTCTTTCTCGAAAGAACGGATACCGCCGATACCGACACCGTAGATAACGCCGATACGGTCTTTGTTCTCCGTCTCCAAATCCATGCCGCTGTCCCGGACGGCCTGTATGGCTGAAATCAGTGCCACCTGAACATAACGGTCGAGCTTTCTCGATTCTTTCTTGTCGAGATAGGCATCCACGTCCAGGTCTTTGAGCTCACAGGCAAAGTGGGTCTTGCAAAGCGACGTGTCAAATTGGGTGATGGGCGCGGCGCCGCTCTTGCCTGCCAACATGTTTTTCCATGTTTCCTCAGGCGTATTGCCTACGGGAGTCACGGCTCCGAGTCCCGTTACTACTACTCTTTTTAATTCCATTTCCTTTATTATTCAGAAAAAAGAGAAATAGGGTTAACGAATCATTCCGACCCGATAACCCTATCTCATATTCATCTTGATTATTTTGCGTTCTCCTCGATATACTGGATGGCGTCGGCAACAGTGGCGATTTTCTCAGCCTTGTCGTCGGGAATAGAGATAGAAAACTCCTTCTCAAACTCCATAATCAACTCTACGGTATCCAAAGAATCGGCACCGAGATCGTTCGTGAAGCTTGCCTCCGGCTTAACTTCTGCCTCATCAACACCCAGTTTGTCAACGATAATAGCTTTTACCTTAGATTCAATTTCTGACATAATAGTAAATTTTAAAATGTAAATAAAAACTTTTCTTACTAAAATCGGGTGCAAAGGAACAAATTAAAATTGACGTATGCAAATAATTTTCACAAAAAACGACCTTGTTTTGCACACCAGACCCCCGTTTGTGCAATTTTATTGTCAAATTTCTTTCATTTATTTGGAAATTATTTATTTATTCCATACATTTGCAACGCTACATGACAACGACATGAAAACGGAACATTTACTCATTATCCGATTCGGCGACCGGGATGAAGTGGCTGCCGTGGTACCCACGGTCAGGTCATTGGCCGCGGGAAAACCGGCGATGCGCGTCACCATTCTTACCCAACCGGCATACAAGGGTCTCTTTGAAGGACTGCCGGAGAATGTCGGCGTCATGGTGGCCGACATGAAAAACGAGTACAAGGGCATCAAGGGACTCAGTGCGCTCTACCGCCGCCTGCTGGCCAAAAACTTCACTGGCATCGCTGATTTCCAGCGCAACCGGCAGTCGCGCTACCTCTGTATGCGTTTCGGGGCGGCCGGATACAAGCGCGCCCACCTGCACAAGCAGCACAAGCATCACCGCAAATTCATCGGCAAACGGAAGAAAGAGGAACCCGTCCTGCCCCTGCCCTCCCTGGAAGAAGGCTACAGCGCCGTGCTCCGCAAGTTGGGCTACGGTCCCGCGACGGCCGCCTCATAAGACATGACGGATACACATTATTATATTATACATATTACAAACTCACATTTTAAAACATCAACAACAATGAAAAAGTACATTTGCGACGTTTGCGGTTGGGTATACGACCCGGCCGTAGGAGATCCCGATGGCGGCATTGCTGCAGGAACCGCCTTTGAAGACATCCCCGACGACTGGGTATGTCCGGTATGCGGCGTCACCAAAGAAGACTTTTCCGAGGTGGAGGAATAGTGTGGATAACTCTGTGGATAACCGTGTGGATAACTTTCCAATAACTCTTGGGATATCCACAGGTGAAAGGGAAATCCGGAAAAGTTGTGGAAAAAGGAAAGGTTATAAGACAGTTATACCCTGGTTTTCCACAACTTTTTATAAGATAAAACCCCTGGAAACGAGACGTTTACGGAAGTTATCCACATTATCCGCACCCTATTATCATACACATTTCTTTTTTTAAAAGAGAAAAATAAAAAATATAAAGATAATGCTGAAGAAAAAATGGTTGACACAGGGTTTCATTGACGAGACACCGGTAGAGGAAATCGACCTCAAAAAGGCCATCCGGAAGATGTGCAAGGAGAAGGACGCCATCATTCTGGCCCATTATTACACCACCGGAGACATTCAGGACATCGCCGACTTCGTAGGCGACTCGTTGGCTTTGGCCCGCAAGGCAGCCGATACGGACGCAAAGATGATGGTCATGTGCGGTGTGCATTTCATGGCGGAAACCTGTAAACTGCTGTCACCCGACAAGACGGTGCTGTGTCCCGACTTGAACGCAGGTTGCTCTTTGGCCGACTCTTGCCGGGCGGAAGACCTGAGGAAATTCAAGGAAGAACATCCTGACCACATGGTGGTGAGTTATGTCAACACCACGGCGGCGGTCAAAGCATTGACCGACGTGGTCGTCACTTCGGGCAATGCCAAGAAGGTGGTGGACCAGTTGCCTGAGGACGCGAAGATTATTTTCGGTCCGGATTACAACCTGGGCAACTATATCAATTCGGTCACCGGCCGTCAGATGTTGCTCTGGAACGGCGGTTGCCACGTGCATGAGAGATTTTCCGTGGATGGAATAGCCAAGTTGAAGCGGCAGCATCCCGACGCCGTGGTGATGGCGCACCTTGAATGCAAGGGTCCGGTGCTGGCCCTGGCCGAGGTGAAGGGTTCTACGGCGGCCATGCTTTCCTATGCCCAAAAGAGCGAGAAGAAGGAGTTTATCGTGGCCACTGAGGCCGGTATCCTACACGAAATGCAGCGCACTTGTCCCGACAAGACGTTCTATCCCGTTCCTCCTGAGGTAAGCGAAGGCGGTCCAGGATGCTCCTGCAATGAATGCCAGTACATGAAAATGAATTCGCTGCTGAAGATTTACAACACACTCAAATATGAATGGCCGAGTGTGGAAATCGACGAAAGCATCGCCGAAGACGCCGTCCGTCCCATCCGGAGGATGCTGGAACTCAGTTGACGGATGACCTTGACACCCAAGCGCATACGGTATATTGACACGGCCAAGGGATTATGTATCTTCCTGGTCGTGCTTTTCCATGCGCAGGGATTGTACGGTCTGCGCTTCTGGTGGGACCCGATTGCGGTGTGGCTCCGTATGCCGCTCTACTATTTCCTGTCGGGTTACTTCTTCAAGACCTACGGCAGTTTTCACCGTTTTCTGCTGAGAAAGACAGACCGCTTGCTCATTCCGTTTGTCTTTTTCTACCTCACCACTTCGTTTCTTCTGCCCAATTTCGCTTATTACTGTCTTGGCGTCACCATCAACACGGGGCACGGTTGGCCCCTCCTTTGGGCTTTCGTCTGGCCGGAGCAGTTTCCCAACGTGCCGATATGGTTTCTCTGGAGTCTGTTTCTGGCCAATCTGCTGTTTTTCGGTCTTGTCTCTCTGACGCGGAAATACACTTCCGCCCTACTCCCTTTGTGGCTTATTACCCTGATCATCGGCGTTGTGGGTTGGCAGATGAAGACGTATGACATCAATCTCCCGGCGTTTATCGACACCACCTTTTATTATTTCCCTTTCTTTGTCTTCGGTTTTTGCTGCAAGGAAAAGGATTGGTTGCCGTCTGAGAAGCGTCCTGTCACGGTGCCTGTCGTGTCTTATTTCGGCCGGTATTCCATCATGATTCTCGTCAGTCACAATTTCGTCGTCCAGGGATTGGGTAAAATGGTCGGTCACATCGCCGGCATCAGCGACAACTGGCGGTTGGTTATCGTGATGCTGTTGACCGTTCCTGTCTATTATCTTCTCATTCCGCTCATGCGCCGTCTGCTTCCTCACGTGACCGCGCAAAAGAACGTACTAAGTTGATTGACATTACCACTAGGGTGGAAAGCGCCACAATGCAGACAAAAGCCAGAAGAACGCGCAGGTAATTGCCATCGTAGGGAAAATTCATTATGATGAACAGCCGGTTGACCGCAAACGGAACTGCCCCGCAGAAGAAGTAATAATACAGACTGTTTCGACCGATATAACCGATGAAACGGGCGTTTTTCAATTTCAGGAAAGTCAGCAGCGACAGGAATAAATCACAGAAAATCAGTGTATCGGCAAAGAAAACGGGATAGGAAGTGATGTCCGTGCCATACACGGTCATCATCATCCCTTGTTTAAGTTCAATGTATTTCAGCAGCAGCAATACCGGCAGCAACAGCGCATGATAGGGTTTTAATCCGTCCGACAATACCGGATACGCTCTCATCACCATTCCCGCATAGAGGAAAAGCAGGGCGACGGGCACCACCTGGAGGATGCCCGGGAAGGGAATCATGAGGGAAACCAAAAACAGCAGGCCGCTGATGATTCCTATAAAATGGATGTTTCTCAGCAGACTGTATAATAAGGTGGTGACGAGTTCGGCAAGAATGAGGGTGGCGACAAACCAGGAGGCTTCGCCGGTGAGGATGCGCTGAAGATCGAAGGGTACGCCGATGAAAAGTGATTTCATCCCGGTCAACAGGAACGTAAAGAGAAAATAAGGCAGAATCAGTCCTTTTAGTATGGATTGCAGTTTAGCGGTAAGCGTGAATTCCTTGTTGAAAAACAGGTACCCGGACAGGACGAAGAAGACGGCCAGGGCATTTTCCACATATAGAAAATACGGAATCAGTGCCTCTCCGGTGTAATATACTTCCGTATGAAAGAGGAGAATGAGGAGCATCGCCACTCCCCTGGCCGCGTCAATCCAGGCGATTCTTTTCATTTTTCAGGGGACAGTAAAGGAATGAATAACCGGCCAGGAGGATGACAAACGGCATGAACGGAATATGAAAACGGGTTTCGCCATGACCGGCCAGGGCCAGAAAAGCCGTTCCGCAGACGAGTACGGAAAGCGGAAGAACAAGCGGTCGGATGTTCCGGCGGCGTATCAGGGTGACGCAACCAGCCAGGGCCAGAAACCACAACAGGAAGTAAAAGGCGAGATTGCAGACGGTCAACGTCTGTACGGCGGTATAACAGGGAAAGTCTTTCTTCAGGGAACGCATGCTCAGTTCTTCATAAAGATACGTCCTTTCGGCCTTGTCCGGCAGGAAAGCGCACATGTTGACATTGTCGGAGACGTAGGTCCTGGCGATTTTCAGCGGCACTTCCCGCAGGTATTCCTTGGGATTTTCCTTTATCCAACGGATGAAATATTTCCGCCAGACGGCGTCTTTTTCCAGGATGTCATACTGGTCCGCGTCTTCGATTTGAATGGTTTTGCCCTGCAATGAATAACCGTATTCGGTCAATGACATCCATCCTGTGGTGGCCTGATAGAAGAAAAGACCGGTGCGGGCATAGTTGATCGAACCGATGAGAGCCAGGGTGAGGAGATAAGAAAGGAGTAAACGTGGAGCGTGGAGCGTGGAACAAGGAGCGGAATTACCTTTTTTATGGATAATTGATTCTATTATCCAAACCAATATGAAGGCGGAAAGGAAGATGAGTCCGAAGGGTCTGATCCAATTGCCGACCGCCAACAGGATACCTGACAGGAAGAATTTTCGCCTGACAAAGCAACAGACGGCCAGCATCATGAAGAAAGTAAACGGGAGTTCGCTCAGCAATGAGGTGCTTTCACCATAGTTGGCGGGATAGAGGATGTAGAGGATTAGGGGGATAAGAGCGTGGAACGTGGAGCGTGGAGCATAGAACGTGGAATAGGAAATTAGGGATGTTTTCAGGATGTTTTTGGTGATGTCGTACAACAGCCAGGCGGTGAAACCCTTGAGAATACTGTATACGACCAGCAGGGGCGTAATGGAACCGAAGAGGAAAAGCGACAGTTCCGGGAGTTGAACGGCCCCGATATTCCACAAGAAACGCATTTCATGGAGTTTGCTGACCACGGGATAGGGTTCGCCATGCCGAAGACTGTCCTCGGCCAGCAACCAGTAACCGTCGCTGTCGGGATAGGGTGTATAACCGAATAGCGCCAGAATGACGAGTTGGGCCGCCGTGAAAGCGACGCAAATCAGCAGGGCGACTTTATCGGTTGTGGATTTCATGTTGCTTGATTTGCACCCAAAACCAGGCGGTGAGAATGAGGATGATGCTTACGACGGGCATAAACAGGCGGTGCCATTCGGCTTGTGCCCCGACAATCATCGTAACGGCGTTGGCCGCAGCGCACATCCAAGCTATGGAAAGGGTCCACGGCATACCGCCAATACCGTGTTTTAATAGTATGAAAAACAGGAGAATGCCTGTAATGATCAACAGGGAATAAGCCATTCCGAGGTTGGGTCCGAAGGTAAAGAACGAGAAAAGCGAGTGTTTCGCAGAGTAATAGACACGCGCCCCTACCCTTTTGAGGCAATCTGTAGGGTGTGCTTTTACCGAAGTGCTTATCGCCTGTCGGATGTCGCTCAGTTGGAACCGGTAGAAATCATCTATAATTTCCGTTTCGTCCTTATCATATTTCATGGGCTGAGTACCTTCTTTCCGATAACTTTCGGCCACGGCCTGCCGGACATCGGGACTGGATATGACCGCCGTGTCAAGAACGGCGTCGAAGCGCGCCATGTAAAAACTGTTGATCAGACTCACGTTTGATGGGGCAAATACACCGTATTGCCGTTGAAAAGCATGACAATAACCGGCATAAAGCAACGCCGTAACCACGACACTTCCTATTCCGCCCAGTGCGATACCGCGGTGTTGAGGCCTTGCCAGCAGCAGGATGAAGGCCAACAGCAGTACAGGCAGGAGATAAATGAACGACGGCCGGAGGAAAACCAATAGCAGCAGGGTGACGGTGACGGTCAACAGGGCGCTCCATTTCCTTTTCGTCTCTATCCGGTAGAGCGCCAACAGGAGGAAAAGGACAAGTGAGATGGCGAACGATTCGGTCATCACGTAATTGTTCCACATGAGAAAACAGGGCGCAACCGCGAAAAAGAGCGTCGTGTAGAAGTTGAATGTCGGGCAGTCGCAGAGTTGATTGATGAGAATATAAAACGCCCTGACGGCAAAAAGAAACACCAGATACTGGATGATGACAGCCCCGTACAGGACTTTTTCACCGAAGACGGTCTGGCAAAAACCGAGAAAGGCGGGATAAACGGGTGTGCGGAGCACGTCGATTCTCCCCTCGCTCAGCGTCTTCCAGGCCGCCAGATAACTGTCGGTGTCCAGTAAGGTCTGCGGTCCTTTTATCAGTATCATGGACACGGAGGCGACAATACTGATACCGATGATGAGCCATAACGCTTGATTTCCCCGTTTCATACACTGTCTTTTCTATTCTTTTTCGTTCCTCTTTCCGTAGAATCAGGCAGGTTTAGTTGACGACGGCTATCTTGCAGACGACACCTTTGTCGCCCGTTTCCGTCGCCACGAGCACCATATAGACGCCGCTGGCCACCCGTTTGCCTTTCAAATCCTTGCCGTCCCAGGTGAACAGACCGCCGTTGCTCTTGCCTTCGGCCACCAGGACGCCGTTGGAAGTGACGATTTTCACGTCAGCCTGATACGACAGTCCCGTCACGGTGATGAGTCCGGTATAGTCGGGACGAACGGGATTAGGATAGGCCCACACGTTGTCTTTGGTCATCTCACTGTTGGTCGACACGGCATCGCTCATGTAGGAACACAGTCCGTTGGCGGTGCCGAAGAATACTTCACCCGTGGAATTGTCAATGGCGATGGCCTCGATTTCATCGGAAAGCAGCTTACTGTTTTCTTCGGTGAAATGGTAAATTTCCTCCAAATTGTCCTCACTGATGAGGTATACCCCCGAACTTTCGGTGCCGAACCATTTTCTTCCAGCTCCGTCCACGGCCATCGCCGTAATGGAAACGCCGTCGAGCAGGTAGTCGGCATAGTTGGTTCCGTCATTGCGCGGTACTTTCACCTGCGTGAAATAAGGACTGTCTTCCGTGATTTGACCGGTGGTCAGCATGAGCGGACCGGCCTTCGTGCCCAACCAGATGTTCTTGTCCAGGTCTTCCGTGACGCAATTGACGCGGGCATCCGAGATGGTCGTACCGTCCTGATTGACGAAAGAACTGATACATTTGGCGGCGTCACTGCTCTTCTGGTAACAAAGCAAGGCAGGTTCGCCCCAGTGGGGACATCCCATCCACAACAGTCCCCTACTGTCGAAGAACGCGCTGCGGGTATCGTAGAAGGAGACATCGGAACCTTTCATGACGAAAGCATCCTTATGGTGGCTCGTCCAACCGTCGGTGGAGTTGTACGCCAGGAGGGAATTGTCCTTGCTGTAATTGTTGAAGCACCAAAGATTACCCTCACTGTCGAACGTATTGGCCAGGACCAGCACGAAGTTTTTGTTGGTTCCGGCGCCGACGGCCGTCAACGGCGAGTTGTGCAGGTTGTGTTCCTGTTTCAGACTGCCGTTCTCAAACTCGTACAGACCGGTTCTTCCCGAGGCGAAGACATGGCCGTTGTCTTGCGGATCCACGGCGACGGCCATCACGTCAAGGTAATTGTGACCGGTCACTGAGGCGACGTCGTCCTGGTAGATTTGCCACTCGTCATTACCGTTGTCCAATACCTGCACGCAACCCTTCCGTTGCTGGTCTTTGCTGTACGACCATCCGCCGCCTGCGGAATAGAGTTTTCCGCCGTAGTATTTCAGGAATCCGAAATGATTGTATTGCGGACCGCCGGGACTAAGGGCGCTTGCGGTGGCCAGGAGGTCCTCGTCGACGGTGACGGAACGGGCGGAATAGTCTCCTGTCCTGTTCCAATTGGCCGCGTCGAGCAGGTTGTCGGTCATCTTTCCGCGGTAAAGTCCTTTCGCGGAAGAGGTCGCATAGAGGTATCCGTCCTGCACATAACTGTAATTGACGGCGAAACCGAGGGAGTAAGTATCGCTGATTTCAGCGTCTTTCACGTTCACTTTCACAATGCCGAAACCCGTGGAAAGATAGGCGTAAGCACCGTCAATGTCGATGCTGTTGACGGTTTTGTCCTCCGTCAGCGAAGCGTTGTAATAGTCGGACAGGTTGGTTACGCCGCCGCCAAGGTCCATCAGGTCGATGTTTTCGTTCTCATAGACGATGACCAGCCGTTTGGCGGCCGGACAATACTTGATGTGTGCGATGTTGCAGTCGCTCAGGGCGTTCACCTTGTCATAGGTTTGCAGGCTCTGATCGTTGGTGTTGTAGGTGTAAAGGTTGTCGGATGCCAGGATGAACAGGAGGTCGCCGCCCTGCTCTATCTCCGTAATGTCATGGTAAGCCATGTACGCTTTCCATGTGCCTACGGTGGCCGCTTGCGCCGGACTGGGCGCCAACAACAGGAAAAATCCTGTCAACCAATGGGATATTTTACCGAAAGTCATATATGCTGATTCCTTAAATGCGTCATCATGCCGGACTTTCCCTGAGTGACATCACTTTCCTTTCAGGTAATCCGCCAGTTTCCGACAGGAGCGGGCGCGGTGGGAAATGGTGTTCTTGACGTCTTCTCCCAGGGCCGCAAAACTCTCCTCGTATCCGTCGGGGACAAACAACGGGTCGTAACCGAAACCTGCCGTACCGCTTTTCTCACGGGCGATATGTCCGTTCACAATCCCTTCAAAACAGTGAATGAGGGGTTGATGGTCCTCATTTTCACCGTCTTCCCGTTTTTCTAATAACGCAATGACGGTGCGAAATCTTGCCTTCCGGTTGTTATTTTCTCCTAATTCGCGCAAGAGTTTCCGCATATTGGCTTCCGCATCGTGGTCGGTCGTGTCGTCATAACGGGCGGAATGTACGCCGGGCGCGCCGCCGAGGGCCTCCACTTCCAGTCCGGTGTCGTCGGCAAAACAGGGGATGCCGTAGCGTTCCCAGACGTATGTTGCCTTCTGCAGGGCGTTTTCTTCCAGTGTATCGCCCGTTTCGGGAATGTCATCATGGCAACCGATGTCGGCAAGCGACAGGATTTCAAACGACGAACCCAGTATTTCTCCGATTTCATCGAGTTTATGGCGGTTGTTGGTGGCAAAGACAATTCTCATGATTTCTTGTTTTGCTTGTCGTTGTTCTTGGGCAGACTGACCTTCATTTCATCAAAGCCTTCACCGTAGACACCGATGACGGAACTCTGCGAGACGAAGGCATTGGGGTCAATCATCTTGATGAGTCGGAAGATATTGGTGCTTTCCCGTTTTTTGGCCAACAGACAAAGCACCTTCATTTCCTGTCCGGTGTACCAGCCGTGACCGTCAAGCAGCGTCACGCCGTGCTCCGTTTTCATCGCGATGGCTTCGGCGATTTCCTGGTATTTCTTGGAGAAGATGAGGAATTGCACCGATTCCCGCCGGGCATTCATCACGTAGTCGAGGGTGAAATTCTCCAAGACCATCGTGGAAAGACCGAACACCACCTTGCGCAACACGCCGATAAGGGTCGCGTCAGGACGGGAGAGGAAGACGGGGATACAACTGAAAATAATCAGGAAGTCGAAAAAAATGAGGACGCGGCCTAAGGAAATGTTGTGGAATTTGTTGACCACGGCCGCGATAATGTCCGTTCCTCCCGTACTGCCGTTGTGCAAGAAGACGATAGCCAGGGCCGTTCCCATAAGGATACATCCGATGATAAGCGACATGAAATCCTGTCCCGGACCGAGCAATTGCAGCAGGTTGCCGTTCTTGTCGGTGAGCAAATCCTGGGCCAGGGCCAGGAGGAACGACAGCATCGCGATGGCGTAGATGGTCTTGAGCATGAATCTCAGACCCAGAATCTTCAAGGCGATGACGAGCAGGAAGACGTTGATGAGGGAGTAAGTGACGAAAAGCGGAATCTTGAACGCATAGAAAACGATGGCCGAAATACCCATCACGCCGCCCGAGACGATTTCGTAGGGCAACAGGAATACCGTCCACCCGAAGGTGTAGAGCATCAGTCCGAGGGTAATGTAGAAGTAATCCTTTACCTCGTTGAGGATATACCGGTTCTTGATTTCCATTTGTCAGAATCCTTTTGCTTTATTTCAACACGATGTTGACAATCTTCCTGGGGACGATAATCACCTTGACGATTTGTTTGCCGGCCAGGTATTTCTGACTCTGTTCATCTTCCAGGACGGCCTTTTGGATGGTCTCATTGTCGGCATCGGCGGCAAAAGTCTTCTGGAAACGGGCCTTGCCATTGAAGGAAACGGTCAGGGATACCGTATTTTCCACCAGGTATCGCTCGTCCCATGCGGGCCATTGGGCGTCGCATACACTTCCTTTTTCCCCGAATCGCTCAAACAGTTCCTCGGCAATGTGGGGCGCGAAAGGCGCAATCAGGATAACAAGCGTCTTCAATACCTCCGTATTTTTGCATTTCTGCTGGGCCAGTTCACCCACACAAATCATGAAAGCCGAAATCGCGGTATTGTAAGAGAAGTGCTCAATGTCACCCGTCACCTTCCTGATGAGTTTGTGAAGACTCTTCAAGGAGTCGGCCGACGCCTCCTGACCGGCTTCTGCCGAGGTGACCAGATTCCAGAATTTCTTCAGGAAACGGTGGCATCCGTCGATGCCGTTGGTGTCCCAAGGTTTGGATTGCTCCACTGGACCGAGGAACATTTCATACAGGCGCAAGGTGTCGGCGCCGTATTTTTCGACAATCATGTCCGGATTCACCACGTTGAACATAGATTTCGACATTTTCTCAATGGCCCATCCGCAGATGTATTTGCCGTCGTTTTCAGTGATGAATTCGGCATCACGGTATTCCGGTCGCCAGTTTTTGAAGGCTTCCGTGTCCAGGATGTCATTGGAAACAATGTTCACGTCCACGTGAATGGGCGTCACGTCGGCGTACTTGTCTTTCAGTCCGAGGGAGACAAACACGGGATGTCCCTTGGCGTTGGAGGCTTCATTGTCGCGGTAGACGAAGTTGCTCCGGCCCTGAATCATACCTTGGTTGACGAGTTTCTGGAACGGTTCTTCCTTGCAGCTCACGCCGTAGTCGTGCAGGAACTTGTTCCAGAAGCGGGAATAAATCAGGTGGCCCGTGGCGTGTTCGGTGCCGCCGACATACAAATCCACGTTCTGCCAGTACTCATCCGCCTCCCTGCTGACGAGCGCCCGGTCATTGTGCGGGTCCATATAACGGAGATAATAAGCCGAACTGCCGGCGAATCCGGGCATGGTATAAAGGTCGAGCGGGAAGACGGTGACGTTGTCGACGAGCGATTTGTCCACCACGGTGTCGGTCTTGGTGTCCCAAGCCCATGTCTTGGCCCTGCCAAGGGGCGGTTCGCCCGTCTCGGTGGGTTCGTATTTGTCGATTTCCGGCAGGCGGAGAGGCAGACATTCCTCCGGAATCATATAGGGCATACCCTCTTTGTAATACACGGGGAACGGTTCGCCCCAATAGCGCTGGCGCGAAAAAATGGCGTCGCGCAGACGGAAATTCACCTTCACGCGACCCAGTCCGGTCTCCGTCACATACTTCTTCGTGGCGGCTATGGCCTCCTTGACGGTCAGACCGTTGAGCGAGAACGGCGTCTGCTTGCCCGCCACGGGCGAGTTCATCACGATGCCTTCCTTAGCGTCATAACTTTCCTCACTCACATCGGCGCCCTCGATGAGCGGAATAATCGGCAGATTGAAATGTTTGGCAAAGGCGTAGTCACGACTGTCGTGGGCCGGAACGGCCATGATGGCGCCGGTACCGTAGCCGGCCAACACATAATCGCTAACCCAAATGGGGATGGCGTCGCCCGTGAACGGATTCACGGCATAGGATCCGGTGAACACGCCCGTGACCTTTCTGTCGCTGATGCGGTCGCGTTCGGTCCGTTTTTTCGTCTTTTCGATATAGGCGTTCACCTCTGCTTGCTGTTCAGGGGCGGTCACTTGGGCCACGTATTCGCTTTCAGGAGCCAGCACCATAAACGTCACGCCGAACATGGTATCGGCGCGCGTGGTGAAGATGGTAAACTTCACGTCACTGTCCTTGACGGTGAATATCACCTCGGTTCCTTCCGAACGGCCGATCCAGTTGCGCTGTGTCTCTTTCAGGGAATCAGTCCAGTCGATGGTGTCCAGACCGTCGAGCAGGCGCTGCGCATAGGCACTGACGCGCAAACACCACTGACGCATCTTCTTTTGCACTACGGGATAACCGCCGCGCACACTCACGCCGTCCACCACTTCATCGTTGGCCAGCACCGTTCCCAGTCCGGCACACCAGTTGACCATCGTTTCTCCCAGGTAGGCGATGCGGTAGTTCATCAGTACTTCCTGTTGTTTCTTCTCGTCCCAGGCATTCCATTCCTCCGCCGTGAAGGAGAGTTCCTCGCTGCCTGTGGCGCAAAGGCCTTCCGTTCCCTTCTTCCCAAAGTGGGCAATCAGGTCGCTGATAGGTTGGGCCGACTGGCATTTCTCGCAGTAAAATGAGTTGAACATCTTTTGGAAAGCCCATTGTGTCCAGTGGTAATAACCCGGATCGCAGGTACGCACTTCGCGATCCCAGTCGAAACTGAACCCGATTTTGTCCAACTGTTCCCGATAATGGTCTATGTTTTCAAAGGTGGTTTTCTCCGGATGTTGTCCGGTCTGAATGGCATATTGCTCAGCGGGCAGGCCGTAAGCGTCGTAACCCATCGGGTTGAGGACGTTGAACCCTTGCAGTCTTTTGTAGCGGGCATAGATGTCCGAGGCGATGTAACCGAGCGGATGACCTACGTGCAGGCCGGCTCCCGAAGGATACGGAAACATGTTGAGCACGTAATATTTCTTTTTCGACGCGTCTTCCGTCACTTGATAGGTCTTGTCCTCGACCCATCTTTTCTGCCATTTCTTTTCAATTTCCCTGAAATTATAGTCCATTGTCATCTGTTATGTTAGTCGGTTGAATGATATTTGTCAAATACAGGATGTTGATAATCAACCGCAAAAGTACTGTAAAAGGCGCGGAAAACCAAGAAAAACGCCCAGTGAAAACGTTTGCGTAAAAATAAATCGCCATTTTTTCATGCCCTTCGGATAAAATTTTATATCTTTGCGGTGCAAGTTATCGCATATATTGCCACTAAGAATGTGACCGACAGTCGAATCTATAAAAATCGTTCGCAATAAGGATAAAGGTTATTATTAGGTTATATTTGGGTAAATTATAGACTGTCAGTAGAAAGTAAACCGGCTCGTGAGAGCCGGTTATTTTTTGTATAGGCGGTAAAAAAGTTTGGCGGAAAGCGTAAAAATTTTTAATTTTGTCCCTGTTATGGCAACAAAAGAAAAAGGGTTGACCCCCATGATGAAGCAGTTTTTCGACCTCAAGGCCAAGCATCCTGAGGCATTGATGCTGTTCCGTTGCGGTGATTTCTACGAGACCTACTGCGAAGACGCCGTCACGGCTTCGCAAATATTGGGCATTACACTGACGCGCCGTTCCAATGGAGGTGCCGGACAGGGCACCACGGAAATGGCCGGATTTCCCCATCACGCCTTGGACACCTACCTGCCGAAGTTGATTCGCGCCGGCAAGCGCGTGGCCATTTGCGACCAATTGGAGGATCCCAAACTGACCAAGAAACTGGTCAAGCGCGGCATTACCGAACTAGTGACGCCCGGCGTGGCCATGAGCGATAACGTACTGCAGTATAAAGAGAACAACTTTCTGGCCGCCATTCATTTCGGCAAAGGCGCCTTAGGCGTTTCTTTCCTCGATATTTCCACCGGCGAGTTCCTTACTGGTGAAGGCACTTATGATTATGTCGACAAACTCCTCACCAATTTTTCCCCTAAGGAAGTGTTGTACGACAGAGAGAAAAAACAACAGTTCCAACAGTATTTCGGTACGCGCTACTGTGTATATGAATTGGACGACTGGGTTTTCACCGACCAGTCGGCCCGACAAAAACTGCTTTCCCACTTCGGTACGCGTTCGTTGAAGGGTTTCGGCGTTGATTTTCTCAAGAACGGCATCATTGCCGCTGGCGCCATTCTGCAATACCTCGAACTCACACAGCATACGCACATCAGTCATATCACTTCCCTCCGCCGCATAGAAGAGGAGAAATACGTCCGTCTGGACAAGTTTACCGTGCGTTCGTTGGAATTGTTGCAGCCCCTTCAGGAAGACGGTACTTCCCTGTTGCAGGTGCTTGACCGCACGCTTACGCCTATGGGCGCCCGTCTGCTCAGGCGCTGGGTGGTGTTCCCCTTGCGTGACAAACGGCAGATTACACGGCGTCAGGACGTGGTGGAATACTTTTTCCGCGACCCTTCTTTCCGTGAGACGGCGGAGGAAAACCTCCGGCGCATCGGCGATTTGGAGCGTATTATCAGTAAGGTGGCCACCGGAAGGGTGTCGCCGCGGGAGATGATTCAACTCAAATCGGCTCTTTCCGCCATCGGTCCGTTGAAGGATTACATCGCCGGTGCGCAGCAGGAAGGGCGGGAAATACCTGAATCCGTCCTCGGACTTATGGAAGGCCTCGACGATTGCGACGCACTGGCCGAAAGAATAGGGCACGAAATCCAGGACAATCCGCCTCTGCTCATTAACAAAGGTGACGTGATTCGCGACGGCGTCAATGCCGAACTGGACGAATTGCGCGGTATATCGCGCCACGGCAAGGAGTATCTGATGAAGATTCAGCAGCGCGAGACGGAGGCGACGGGCATCGCCTCACTGAAAGTGGGCTACAACAATGTGTTCGGTTACTTCCTGGAAGTGCGCAATACGTATAAGGACAAGGTGCCGCAGGAGTGGATTCGCAAACAGACACTGGCCAATGCGGAACGCTATATCACCCAGGAACTGAAGGAATATGAGGAGAAAATCCTCGGTTCGGAGGAGAAAATCCTGGCTCTGGAAGAACGGTTGTTCCGCGAATTGGCGGCGTTTACGATGTCCTATATTCCCGCCATCCAGCAAAACGCCAATCTTCTGGCCCGCCTGGATGCCTTGTTGTCGCTGGCCGAAGTGGCGGAAGAGAACCATTATATCCGTCCGGAAATCGATGAAACCGATGTTTTGGACATCAAAAAAGGCCGGCATCCCGTCATCGAAACGCAGTTGCCGGTAGGTGAGCCGTATGTTCCCAATGACGTTTACTTGGATACGGAGCGCCAGCAAATCATGATTATCACCGGTCCCAACATGGCGGGTAAGTCGGCGCTTCTCCGTCAGACGGCGCTGATTGTCCTGATGGCCCAGATGGGCAGTTTTGTTCCGGCCGAGAGTGCGCGTGTCGGGCTGACGGACAAAATCTTCACGCGTGTCGGCGCATCTGACAACATCTCGCTCGGCGAGTCCACTTTCATGGTGGAAATGACCGAAGCGGCCAACATTCTGAACAATGTGATGCCCAAATCGCTGGTGCTTTTCGACGAGTTGGGCCGCGGAACTTCCACCTACGACGGCATTTCCATCGCCTGGAGCATCGTGGAATACCTGCATGAACAACCGAAAGCGCGGGCACGTACGCTTTTTGCGACGCATTATCACGAACTCAATGAGATGGAGAAAAACTTCCCCCGCATCAAGAATTACAATGTCAGTGTGCGCGAGACCGACGGAAAAGTCATCTTCTTGCGCAAGTTGGAGCGCGGCGGCAGTGAGCATTCCTTCGGTATTCACGTGGCGGACATCGCCGGAATGCCCAAGAGTATCGTGAAAAGGGCGGAAACAGTGCTCAAACAATTGGAGAAAAGCAACGCGCAGTCGGGCGGTGTCGCTAAACCGACGGCCAGTTCTCTCGAAGCTTCCCGTGAGGGCATGCAACTCTCTTTCTTCCAATTGGACGACCCGGTACTGTGTCAAATCCGCGATGAAATCCTCGGTTTGGACATCAATAACCTCACGCCCGTGGAAGCACTCAATAAGTTGAATGAGATCAAGAGGATTTTGGGAGGATGAGTTGGACGTGGATCGTGGAGAGTGAAGCGTGTAGCGAGATTACTTTTTACGATGGAATGACCATGTCGTTCAGGTTGTTCAGACGATATAACTGATGTGATGAAACGGCAAAGGGGCACGGCGCGCAATGGCGCCGTGCCCCTTTGAGTTGATGATGCCTGTCCTGCGAAGGGCCGAAGCGGCCGTCTTCGCAGGCTATGGCGACTGGTCAGTCTTCGTTTTGCACAAATCCGTAACCGTTGGTGAAACCGCCGGTGGACATGGCATTAGGCGAGAAGGGGAAGAGATAGATGGGGGCCTTCTCGTAATCGTACTGATAGAAGAGATACTTGTAGTACTCGTCGTCATTGTCCACCAGTGTCTTGCCCCACTCCGTCTTCGTGTAACCGTCTGCCTCAAGCGCTGCGATCTCAGCGTCGGAGAGTTTGGTGAACAGGCCTTGGATGGCGACATTAGTGGCCGGAGTGTCCGAACTGTAACTCAGTCCGTAGGATTCCCAGTCGTCGTTGACGCCGCGCCAGGAGGGATAGAGCACGGGATCGCTCTCGGAATCCTCCGGACACTGTGCCGTGAGACGGTGTTTGTAGGCGGTCTTGGCGTCCACGTTCTTTACCCAGACGTAGGAAGAGATGGTGTTGCCGTTGTCGAAGGTGTAGTAACCGTTGGCTGCAAGTCCGTCGAGCATCTTGCGCGTGAGGTCTTTCACGGCTTTGATTTTCTCGGCGACAAGTCCTGTGCGGATGAGTGTCCAGCGGCGGTCGCCTTCACCGGCAAATTCGAAACCGCGTTCGTCGATGACTGCGGTCAGCAGCGAACCTTCCTTGGAGATGAATGCGTCCACATTGCCGTTGCCTCCGAAGGCGCGGTTGCGGATGATGGTCAGGTATTGCTTGGCAGTGGCATCGTCGCCGAGTGCGGCAGCAGCTTCCGCCAGTCCGAGATAGATTTCAGACATACGCATGTAGGGCGCGTTGATACCCGAACGGCGCTGATTCTTCACCCATACAGTGGATTGACGGTTTTCGTCAAACTTATTACAGGCGATACCGCCGCCCTTGGCCTGTGAACCCGGACTCAGAGGCAACAGAGTTTCGAAACCCTGGTTGCTGCCGGTGACGGTGCAGGACACGTCGCGACGCATGTCATCGGGGTCGAACATACCATAATAGAAGGCGGGATTGATACGGCCTTGTCCGTAGTTCTTGCAGGGATAACTGTTAGAACTCTTGCCCGTAGCGGGCCGTCCGAGCGAGTAGGGGCGCGGGTCGTTGCCGGATGCGCCCTGCTGGAAGGGTTCCTCGTAGATGGACTCGGTGGCGTAACCGGCGTCATCACCGTGGAGCTCCTGGAAGAAATACTGATAAGGATTGCCGTAGGTGCGGCCGCTTTCAGCGCTGCGCGGGTCTTCGGTGATGAGTTTGGCGGTGCCTGCATGGTCGATGGCCTTCTGGAAATATTCCTTTGCCGTGGCATAGAGCGTCTTCCAGTCGGAACGGCGTCCGTAAGTGGCGTCGTTGTTCTTGGTTCCCTTGGTCTCGAATGTCAGAGCATTGCCCTCACCGTCCACATAAGTAATGTCGCCGCGGCGCGTCTGATAACCGCCGGCCTCGAGGGCCATACGACCGATGAGGCCGTCCACATAAGTCTGGGAGAAGTAGCGCTTGTCGGTGCCTACGGGATTCATCAGGGGTTCTACCGCTTTCAGGTCGGCGATGACTACGTCGTAGATGGAGTCGCGCGGAGCCAGACCGTTGGCGGCTACGCCCATCACACTCTGATAAGGTACGTCACCGTAGTATTTGATAAGTTCACGATAGCAGGTGGCACGCAGTGCGACGGCCTCGCCATAGAGTTGACTGAGGTCGGTCACTTCGCCGGCAGCCATCATTTCGTCGTATCCGTCCATGCTCTCAATGGCCGAAGCCACGGCGTTGGCCTTACCGATAACGGAGAAAAGTACGCTGTAAGGGCTGTTGGGCGCTTCTTTTCCGTAGCCCACGGGGTCGTAGGAGGAGCAAGCCGTACCGTTGGTATAGAAACTTTCGGGTACGTGACGCAGCGGTTGTGCGGTGTATTTCTCCGGGTGACGCATGATGTCCGAACCGGCAATGTCGAGGGCGTAGAAGAGTCCGTCGCCGAAAATCTGCGACGATATGGCGCCGTGCCACTCGCTGTAGGCACCGTCCATGGCTGCGCGGGCGGTGGTCATGTTGGAAAACACGAAGTCGCCGTTCGCGTTCGACTTAGAGTTCGTCTCCAGATAGTCGCTGCACGACGTGGCGGCAATCAGTCCCAGAGAGCAGAGCGCTAATGATAATATCTTTGTTTTCATGTCTTTTGCTTTTAATTGTTGTGGTTGAATAGGGTTAGAAGGCAACGTTGATACCGAAAGTAAAGGTACGCGACTTCGGATAAGAACGGAAGTCGTAGTTGGGCGTGGGGAATCCGCTGTACGAACTGTCGGCCGACGGACTCACGTTGACGTCGGGATCCTGTCCGCTGTACTTCTTCAGGCAGAACAGATTTCCTGCGGTGAAATAAACACGTGCGCGGCTGATGCCGATGGTCTTGGTCAAATTGCGCGGGAAAGTATAGCCCAATGTCAGTGTTTGCAGACGGAGATACGATGCGTCCTCGATGAATTCAGACGATGCGATACCGTATTCAGAATAGGGAAGGGCATACTTGGCATTGGCGTTGAGGGCAGCCAGAGCGGTAGGATCGGTCACGGCATAAAGGTCGCCGTTGGCATCCACGTCGAACATGCGCCAGCAATCAGCGGCAACACTCAGACGGCCTTGACCCAGACCGGTGTCCTTGTTGCCCATCATGGCGTGCATGGCGTTGGCATTGTAAACCTCTCCTCCCAACTGGTATGCGAAGTTGACGGCAAAGTCGAATCCTTTATAACCGCCGTTGAAGAAGAAACCGCCGGTTACATCGGGTTGTGTGCGGCCGATGATGGTCACGTCGGAGGTGGTTACCTCACCGTCACCGTCCTGGTCGACAAACTTAGCCATGCCGGGGAAGGCGTTCTGGCCCTCAGGCAGATTGTAATAGCTGCCGCCGGCATAACTCGTTGCAGTATAGTCGGGCACGCCATCCTTGAGCGTCCACACGCCGTCTACTACGTTGAAGTCGTCTACCGTGTAGATGCCGGCGCTTTCAAGACCCTGAATCAGACCGACGGGCTCACCTTCTTCCACAATGTAATCATAATAAGGTACGCGCATGGTGGAGCCCCAACCGGTGTGTGCGCTGGCCGTAACACCCTCAAGCAGTTCCTCAACCTTATTGACATTGTGGTTGATGGTACCGCCAAAGTTGAGGTTGAAGTCCTTCTTGTCGATGATGCGGTAGTTGAAACTCAGTTCAATACCCTTGTTGGATGTCTTGCCTACGTTCTGATACTGATAACTGAAACCGGTGGACGCGTCACACGGAACGCGCATCAAAATGTCCTTTGTGGTGTTCCAATAAGCCTCAAGAGAACCGTGCAGACGACCGTTCCACAGGCTGAAGTCAAGACCGATGTTGCGGGAAATGGTGGTCTCCCACTTCAAATCGGGATTACCCAGACAGTCGGCGGGCTTGTAAGTGGTCACCGTTTCGCCGTTGATGGTGGCGGTTCCGGTGGTCCAAAGCGTCTGGAAAAGACCGGCGTCGATGTTGTCATTACCGGAAGCACCGATGGAGAGACGCAGTTTCAAGTTGTCGAGCCATTCCTTGGAGGAAGCCATGAACGGTTCGTCGCTGATGCGCCAGGCTGCGGCCATGGCGGGGAAATAGCCCCACTTGTTGTCCTTGCTGAACTTGGAAGAACCGTCGGCACGCATCGTGGCGGTGAAAAGATAGCGGTCGAGCAGTGAATAGTTGACACGGCCGAACCAGGAGACAGTGTGGTCAGGGGTACCTACGGTGCTGCCCACTTCGTCACCGGCCACCGAACTGTTGGACATGGCGATGTTGGCGAATACATAACCCATGTCCCACTCATCGGGATAACCTGTACCGGTGATGTAACTGGAGTTGGATTTCGAACCGAGGATTTCGTTACCCACCATGATATTGAGTTTGTGGTCTTCGCCAAGACCTTGAACATCGTAACTGGCCGTGGTGTCCCAACGGGTACGGTAACCGTCACCCTTGGTCAGTTTGGCCAGATTATAACTCTGTCCGTTGGTCTTGCCGCCGTCCCAGCGCTGAGTCTCGTTCCAGAAACGGCTCAAATAGAGTTCGGTGCGCAGGGTGAGACCCTTGATGACGTTCCATGTGAGAGCGTTGTTCACGCCTATGCGATAGCGGCTCACGATGTTCTGATAGTCGTTGAGGATGTTGACGGGATTGTAATCGTCCTCGGCATTTGCACTGCCCATACCCAAATCCGACGGATCGCCCGTACCGAGCGGGTTGTCAATGGGGTTGAATGTGTAGGCTTGCGTAGCATAACCGAACTGTGCGCCCTGGAATCGCATCTCGCTGTAACGGGCGTCGATGTCCCATTTCAGGTTTTTGGTGATGTCCTGCGTGAGTTTGAAGTTGCCGCTCCAACGGCGGAAACCTGAATTGATCAGGATACCGTTGTCGTGCAGATAACTCAAAGCACCGTAATATTTGGTGTGTGCCGAACCGCCGCTCACGGAAATGTCATAGTTTTGTGCGATGCTGGTGTCCATCACATCGTCCATCCAGTTGTGAGAAGACACGTTTTTGTATTCGCTCAGGTGGTTGCCGTAAGTGCTTCCCAGGCCATAAAACTTGGCTACGTTGTCGGCATAACTCGGGCCCAGTGCCGTAGCGTAACTCCACTGATGAAGCACGTGGTCGTAAGCATCCATGATTTCGAGGTTCTCCGGTTTGGTCTTAATCTGCAGATAGGCATTAAACTTCACCGTGGCGCGTCCCTCTTTGGCACCCTTGGTGGTGATAAGAATCACACCGTTGGCACCGCGCGCACCGTAAATGGCCGTTGAGGCGGCGTCTTTCAATACGTCAATCGACTCGATATTGTCTGCGGCAATGTCGTCGATGCTCGTCACCTGCACACCGTCCACCACATAGAGCGGGTCGTTGCTTTGGGTAATGGAACCGGCGCCGCGCACGCGAATCGACATGGTGGCGCCGGGACGGCCGTCTTGTGAAATCACGTTCACGCCGGGTAATTGTCCCTGCAGAGCCTCAGCCACGTTGGAAACGGGGTTGGAAGCGAGTTTGTCACCCGACACGGAGGCCACGGCACCGGTGAGATCTTTGCGTTTCATCGTACCGTAACCGATGACCACCACTTCTTCTAGACTGGCGTTATCCTCGTCGAGCACGATGTTGAGCGTGCTTTGATTGCCCACGGAGACCTTTTTCGTCTTGTAGCCCACGTAAGAGAACTGCAATGACTGTCCGGGACTCACGTTCTGCAAGGTGAAGTTGCCGTCCATGTCGGTGACGGCGCCCACGCCGGCTGCCGTTTGAACGCTCACGCCAATCAGCGGTTCGCCGTTGGGATCCTTCACGGTACCCGTCACTGCGTGTTGCGCATAGGAAACGCAGCACAGCAACGACAGAAGCATTGTCGTCAAGACTTTTCTTAATCTGAGATTCATAGTTTTTAAGTTTAGTTATTTATAATTGGTAGATTCAATCATGTAGTGTCAATATCCGGTAGATTCGATTATCAAGTGCAAATATATTCAATGTTTTTGAGAAAAGCAATCTTTTGGCGCCAAAAATTTATCTCTTGCTGAACACACACCCGCAAAAATTCTGGCGATACAGGCCATATTGGGCGGAAAGCGCGATAGAACGCTTGTACCCTTCCTTCTTCTTGAAGTCGGACGGCAGGAAAGCGACGCCGTATTTTTGCGCCATTTCATCGCCGATGGCGTTGAGTAGGGGAGCGTTCTTCAGCGGACTGATGGTAAGGGTAGTGGTAAAGAAGTCGAATCCGCCCGCTTTGGCATAGCGCGCGGCCTCGTCCAGGCGAAGGCGGAAGCATACCTCACACCGCCTTCCGCCTTCCGGTTCCTGTTCCAATCCCTTGACCGCCTGATAGAAAAGGGTAGGGGAGTAGGTCGTTTCCACCATCGTCACCGGATTTTTCATCGGCATCTCCCCTACCAGTCGTCTCACTTCTGCTACCCTTTTGAGGTATTCTTCGGCCGGACTGATATTGGGATTATAATAAAGAACGGTGATGTCGAAATATTGCGACAGGTATTCCAGGCAATAACTGCTGCAGGGAGCGCAACAAGCATGCAGGAGCAGGCGCGGCGTCCTGCCCTGAAAGTCGGATGGAATGCGTGAGATGATTCCCTCCAACTGCCGTTGATAGTTTATTTTACCGGCCAATTTCCTCGTTGGTTTTCCCTACCGACCGCCAAATCGACCACACACCGATGAGGATAAGCGGAATACTGAGCAGTTGACCCATATCGAAAAGCATGCCGCTTTCGAAGTCTTCCTGCACCTCTTTCAGGTATTCGATAAAGAAGCGGAAGGTGAATACGAGCGTCAGGCACAGTCCGAAATAAAGGCCTGTTCCCGCTTTCTTCGGCCACCGCCTGTAGCACCACAGGATAAACCAGAAGAAACAAAAGTAGGCCAGCGCCTCATAGAGTTGGCCGGGATGCCGCGGCCAGGGGTCCACGCGGGTGAAGACAAACGCCCAGGGCACGTCGGTGATGTTGCCGATAATCTCGGAATTCATCAGATTGCCCAGTCGGATAAACGTGGCCGTAATGCATGAACAGATGCCCATGTTGTCGAGTACCACCCAGGCCGGCATTTTGGTCTTGCGGATATAGAGCCAGAGACCGACAAGCATGCCGATGACACCGCCGTGAGACGCCAGTCCCTGGTAGCCGGTAAACTTCCAACTGCCGTCGTCCAGGTGGCGGACAGGGAGGAACATCTCGATGAAATGGTCGGCGGAAGACAGGAAATACTGCGGTTCGTAAAAGAGACAATGCCCTAACCGGCCCCCGATGAGCACGCCGAAAAAGACGTAAAGAAAGAGCGGTTCAAACTTCTCGTCACCCCATTTCTGGTGCTTGTACAACCAGCGCATGAGGAAATAACCGAGCGTCAGACCGATAAGCCAGCACAAAGCGTACCAGCGGATGGACAGACTGCCTATTTGTATGGCGATTTCAGAGGGTCCCCAGGTGATGTAGCACAACTGATTCATCTCTCCTGTCTGCTAAACATTAAAGCGGAAGTGCATGATATCGCCGTCCTGCACCACGTAATCCTTGCCTTCGATACCCATCTTGCCGGCCTCTCTGACGGCGGCTTCCGAACCGTATTTCAGGTAATCCTCATACTTGATGACCTCGGCGCGGATGAAACCTTTCTCGAAATCCGTATGAATGACACCGGCACATTGCGGCGCTTTCCACCCTTTATGGTAGGTCCATGCCTTGACTTCCATCTCGCCGGCGGTGATGAACGTCTGCAGGTTGAGCAGATGATAGGCCTTTTTGATGAGGCGGTTTACCCCACTCTCTTCCAATCCGAGTTCATCGAGAAACATCTGTTTGTCCTCATATGTGTCGAGCGAGGCGATGTCCTCCTCCGTCTTGGCGGCGATGACGAGTACTTCTGCACCCTCCTCGCGGGCGATGGATTCGATTTTTTCGGAATAAGCATTGCCTGTTTTTGCCGAAGCCTCATCCACGTTGCAGACGTAGAGCACGGGTTTGGCGGTCAGCAGGAACAGGTTTTTGGCCGCATCCTGCTCCTCTTTGCTGTCGAATGTCACCACGCGGGCGTTCTTCCCCTGCTCCAACAGGTTCTTGTAAGCCTCCAGCACGCTTACTTCCACCTTGGCCTCCTTATTGCCCGTGGCCGCGATTTTCTGTTGCTTGGGCAGTCGGGTCTCGATGGTTTCCAGGTCTTTCAACTGCAATTCGGTGTCGATAATCTCCTTGTCGCGCACGGGGTCAATGCTGCCGTCCACGTGAGTGATATTGTCGTCGTCGAAACAGCGCAGGACATGCAGGATGGCATCAGTCTCGCGGATGTTGCCCAAAAACTTATTGCCGAGGCCTTCGCCCTTGCTTGCGCCCTTCACCAGACCGGCGATGTCGACGATTTCACAAGTGGCGGGAACGATTCTGCCCGGATGCACGATTTCGGCCAGCCGAGTCAGGCGCTCATCGGGTACGGTAATCATACCCACATTGGGTTCGATGGTACAAAAAGGAAAGTTGGCTGCCTGCGCCTTGGCGCTCGACAGACAGTTGAAGAGGGTCGACTTGCCCACGTTGGGCAGTCCCACGATTCCACATTTCAGTGACATGTATCTTTTATTTTAAAACAAATTGATTTATCTGACGATTTTCCGTCCGCCCTGAATGTACACGCCTTTGGCGGGGACGGCGGCCAAACGGCGGCCTTGCAGATCGTAGACGGCACTGCTTTCCCGGACCTTCACGTCACCGGCGACACCGCGGATGCCGGTGCTTTCCTTGGAGGCGATGTAGTCGGGCAGGTAATAACCCAGGTGAGGCGGTTGGTTGTAGCCCGCATTCTGCCAGGCCAGACCGAGCCGGTAGACGTGGTCGTGCAACAAAGTCGGTACGGTATACTCCGTAGGCAGATTGGTCGTGAAGATGGCAATCTCCGCATGATTGTCGTAATTCCATAAGATGACCTCCTCTCGCCAGTCGCCAAGGATGTCGCCCTGGAAGCAAGGCGTGGCCTTCGTCGTGTTGCACGACTGCCAATTGCCGTAGTTGCTGAACGTCACGAGCGTCTGGTTGGACGTGGCGCCCTCGTTGAGCATCTGGATGACGGGGTAGGCTTTCGCGTCGGAAGAACTGTATTTGCCGTCGAACGTACCGTCATAAGGCTCGCCGCTCCAGTAGATTCGGAAGTTGACCGCGGTACTCTTCGTGGCCACCGTATCGCCGGTAACGGCGCTTCTCTGCGTGCGGTCGTTGGAAGAACAGAACTCATAGCCCCTGCTGCTTCTCACCTGGTCGGCGGCCAGACCGCGGCCGTTGTCGGCGCTGCCCGTTGCGGAGAGCAGAATCTCGCCCGTTGCGGCGTCGTGGAGGTCCCATCCGTAACCGGCATACGACTCTTCGTGCACCTCAAACACTTCCAATCCGGCCCTGTCGGGGTTTAAATCGCCCAGGTGAATGGCGTCACCGTGACCGTAACCGGTAGAATACATCAGACTTCCGTCATGGTCGATGGCACACGAACCCCACACAATCTCATCGCATCCGTCACCGTCCACGTCGCCGCACGACAGGTTATGGTTGCCGCAACCGAAGGCAGTGCAGGTCTTAGTCAGTCCGCTGGTGGAGGAAGAATAAGTAGTAGTGGTCACATTGCCGGAGGCATCGGTCACGTTTACCGTCGTTCCGCCATAGGGAGAATTGTGCAACCACCGGGTGGAAAGTTTGCTGCCGTCGAAGTCGACCGCCCAAAGATAAGCCGCACCGTAGTAGCCCCGGGTCATCACCGCACTCGGATTGGCGTCGGTTCCGCCCAGATAAGCCACCGTGGCCAGGAAGCGGTCGGCGCGTCCGCCATAGGAGTCAGACTTGCCGTTGACGTCTTTCCATACACTGGCCGTCAGGGAAGCGCTGCCGCCCGTGCCGCCGGCGCGGTTGGGATTATAATATATGGTGTGCAGCGCCGCGCCTGTCGTGCCGTCAAAGACGGTCAAGTATTCCGGTCCGGAAAGCACGTAGCCGTTGCTGTTGCGGTAGTCGGCCGTGTTGTCCGCACTCTGGATGTCGCTGTCATCGGCCGCGGCCGTCACGTAATTGCCCTTTCCGTCCACGGTGCCCGGGGCAGTTTTGCAGATGAGTTCTGCCTTGCCGTTGCCGTCAAAGTCCCAGACGAGGAATTGCGTATAGTGTGCGCCGGCCCGGATATTGTGTCCCAAGTCGATGCGCCAGAGTTTCGTTCCGTCCGTTTTGTAGGCGTCGAGATACACCTTGTCGGTCTTTCCCTTGATGGAATTGTCCTGCGAATTGCTCGGATCCCACTTCACCACGAGTTCAAACTCGCCGTCACCGTCCACGTCGCCCACCGACATGTCGTTGGGAGAATAGGTCACGCCGCTTGTTTCGGCCGTGGGAAGGTCGAGCGTCAGCGTCTTGTAAATATTGCTCCACGGCGTTACATTCCCGGAAGTGTCGGTCTCTGAGCCGTCCGCCTTGGTAACGACATAATACTGACTTGTACTTGTTCCCTCTGTATCGGTATAGTTGGTCACGCTCAAGTCTTCGGCGATGAGCACGCCGTCGCGGTAAAGGTCGAACGTCGTTCCGGCCGCATCCGTACCGAAATAGCGCCAGGAGACAAACTCGCCCGTACCGCCGTTGGCCGGAACCGCCACCAGTCCGCGGGTCAATGTCTCCATTTGTGAGGCGGGCGTCGGATAGGAAAAGTCGGCGGCCGACGTACTGCCGGAATTGGGAATATAGTCGTAGAGCGTAATGGTCAGTACGGTCTGTTTTCCGCCGATGGTGAAGGTAAACGAACCTTCAATGTCTGTCTCGGGCGTGAAATCGAAGGAGACGGTGCGGAAATTGGACTTCTTTCCGCTGTCGTCCACGTCGCAACCGGGGAAGACATAGTCGGTGGCCGCATACGACTGACCGCAAAGTTCACTCAGATAAGCATCGTCTCCATAGTTGTCATAGCCGCTCAGCGTGATGTATTTCACGCTTACGCCGTCGGGCAGGGTGACGGTGTACTGCACCGCCGCACTGTATTTGATGCTTCCGTTGGCGAAAGAAAGCGTCTTGCCTGACGCGTTGGACACGGTAAACCCGTTGGAGAATGACCAGGGAGAGGCCGCACTGCTGGCGGAAGAGCACGTCGAGGCGCTCAGCACATACTTTGTTTGCGCTGAAACCGGCAGAAAGCCGATAGCCGTCATCATCAAAGCGAACAGAATTCTCTTCATATTGTCTCGTGATTTGGTTTTCTTGTAGTTTGTCTTTTCAAGGCATAATGCGCTGCAAATATACGAATTATTTTTGATTTACACCAAAACAGGCGTCACTCTCTCGAGCAACGCCTGCAACAAATGAGAAATAATCTATTCTAATTTATGGTTTATTCCCAGGATTCCCATGCGTCAAAACCGTTGTCGTCCAAGCCTTTGGCAGGAGTGTCATCGGAACCCGGATTCTGATCAGTACCTGGTCCGTCCGTTTCCGTGGGGTCATCACCTGCGGCATTGTCCGTGTTGGTTTTGGAAATATTGGCCAGACAAGCCTCCTGGAAGTCGGCTTTCACGATTTCCGTAACAGGAATGATATATGCGATTCTTTTCATTGTTTCAGTCTCCCTTGATTATTTGACAACATACTTCTTACCGTTCTGGATGTAAACACCCTTGGCCAGACTTTCATTGCCCTGACCCACGCATTGACCGTTGAGGTTGTACACCTTATTATTATATGTACCGAAAACGTCCTCGTCGATGTTGAGATGCTCAATGGCCGTAGTTTCCACATATTCCGTCACGATATCGTTGACGGAGAGGGAAGAAATCTTGGCGTCAGAACTGCCGCTGATGTTGGAGAAGTAGGCTCGGAAACTGTAACTGTCCTTGGCGGTGTTGGCGCGTGACAGATTTCCGGTGCTGCCGCTGACGTAATAAGAGCCTGACTCCATCGTCTCGTTCTCGTAAACGCCCTTGAAAGAGAAGGCGCTGCTGCCGCTGATGGTGGTCGGATCTCCGTCCACAACCGTGACATTCTTAAACGTCGGAGCAGTAACTGTCGTAGCAGGTTTCACCAGATATGGCCGTCCGGCAATCACCATCTGGTTGTAAACGTGGTTGGTAAAGTTGGCCGTCGTACTGTTGTCAAGGCTTCCCTCGTCGAATTCTATCAGTTGAACCTCATCGCCCAGCACGCTCTTCAGTTGCGTGGTGCTGACGCTGAACGGCAGGCAAAGCGTGGTCCAGCGGCCTGAGGTAAAGGTGCGGTCGGCAAGCGTGACGTTGCTGAGGCCGGTCTGTGCCTCATACGATTCCGTCTTGTTGGCAAGTGTTACGTCAGATGCCGTGTTTTCTTCCTCATCAGCCACGAACTGGAATCCGCAAATTCCCAGTTTGGAGAAGTTGGAGAAGACGAAATAACTCTTGCCGGCAGTCACTTTTATCGTATATTTGGTGTAACTCTTGCGAATCACATAGTAACCGCCACCGAGACTTTCTTCAGCTTTCATGACCTTGACGGCACCGCCTTTCGTGATGTTTTCCTGCAAAATACTCTGGATAGTAGAAGAATTTTCTTTCCCGTTGTTACCCCATGTAATAGTAGGAATATCGGCGTAGGCGTATTGATAGGTCGCCGTAGCCGTACCGACGGCGTCATCAATGAATTTGCCTTCCTCGTCGGCAATCATAAATGTACGGAAACTGACACGGCCCGTAGGCATGCCGCGCTTGCCGGTTACATTACCGTCATCGTCCGTCTGGTCTTTCTGATAAGTGTCCACACAACCGTTTTGCAGCAGGTAGAAGGTCAGCGTACCGTTCTTTTCCGGTTCGAACACCACGTAAGCGCCGCGGCAAGCCAACTGATAGGTGGTGTGGTTGTTGTCGCTGTCGAGCGAGAAGTTGGCATCGTTCACATTTTTCGACTCGGCCTTACCGTTGGCTACGCCCGAAGAAGCGTAACGATATCCGTCAATCGTATGAGTCGGTTGATTATATTCATCATTGCCGGCATCGTCGAAGCGACCTTCGCCCCATGCATCGGTAGTCATATTACCGCCGGCATTATTAAAGTCGTCATTATACTTATGGTTGTTGTATTTCCAGCCGCCGAAGGTCATCGTACATCCGCCGTTGGTCGACGTTACCTTATCGCCTACGCTGTATTCTTTGTCCTTTTCCACCATCCAAGCATTGTCGTTGGCTTTCACCGTTAGCGTATAATAGATGGTCTGCGTGATTTTTCCTTTGGTCACGGTGCAGGTAATCTTGCCGTTTCCGCCCGTTGTCGGAATAATCAAAGTTCCGTTATCTTCTATTTTAATATCAGAATCCGATACAGAGAAAACGACGGCATCATTGGCCTCAGTTACAGCCTTAGGCACTTCAAAACCCTCACTGCCAAGAGTCAACTCAAGGCTTTTCGTATCATAATCCTCACCCGTCGCAACACTGTTCTCTACCTTATAAGTGCTCAGCATCAGGTAAATCGGTTCGTAAGTGAGCGAGTGTACGTGCAGACCGTAAGCTTTCGTTTGGGTGCAATACATATAATAGGTGTTGCCGGCAAGCAATACGACCTCGCCCGTCGTGGCATCAGCATTTTCGCTCGGTGTGGCGGAATAAACGAATTCACCGGCGTCAGCGTTGTAAATGTGGTATTGTTGTCCATTCCAACCGTAGAAACTGACGTTGATTTTACCGTTTACGTAAGGTTTCAGTGTCAGGAAGTGGCCGGCTGTCGGTACGTTGTCAGTCAAAGTAACGCCGCCATCGCCCACGAGAACCAGGTTGTCACTGCGCTTATCACCTTTGCTGTCAGTCAGATAACCGGCAGAATAAGTGCCGCTTTCAGCACCGAAAGAGAAGTCAAGTCCCGGTACGGTGGTGAATAAACTGTCGCCGTTTACCGAACCCGATTCAGTAACAGTCCATGATGTTGTGCCGTTATCTTCGTCTTTGGTAACCGCACCGAACAGTTCATTATACTCAATTCCGCGGAAACCTGTATCGCCGTTGATACCGCTGGAAATATAATAAGTCACGCCGCTTTCAGCAGTAAATGTCACCGAGTAATCAGACCATGTGGAAAGAGACTCAAACCTGACACCGCCGTTTTTGACAGTGCTGTTTCCTGTACTGATGGTAAAGTCGGTCATACCCGTCATACCTGTACCTTCGATGATGTAAAAGTACTTGGTAGTACCGGTGTTTCCTAAGTGACGCAGATTGAGTGTAATGCTGCCGTGATGAGTGGCTTTTACCGTGAAATAACCCGTGGCGCTTTCGCTTACAGTAAATGTGCCGGCATTTTCATCATAATCGATACCGCCTCTTTTTCCAAAATTAAAATAAGCAGAGTCTGTCGGAGTCGTCAGTTCCGACAGAAACGTAACCGTGGCCTCACCTGCCGTTACCGATGATTTTTTGTCACCGACGGTCACCGTGTAACTGTCTGCCGATGCCGTCACGGCACAGCAGACCATGAAAAGAAGTGTAAAAATCTTTTTCATTTTTGTTGTTAGTTGTAAAAATATAGATAGTCAGTTTGTTTTTGCAATAAGCCTTGACGGTTTTGCATAATTTCACGGGTGCAAAGTTATAGTAAAAAATCCTGTGGGGGGGGTAAAAATTGTTCAAAAAAGTGGAAAATTTGTTTCAGATTGTAATTTAATCGTGTAAAGTGTAACGTGGAGCGAGAATACTAATGACGTTAAAAGGTAACCTCTCTACACGCTCCACGTTCCACGCTCCACGTTAACTCAATGCGCTTCTAACCAGTTTTTGCCCCAGCCGCAGTCGGCGACGAGGGGCACGCTCAGCGGATATGCCTGTTGCATTTCCTCCAGGACGATGCGCTCCATCTGTTCTTTTTCCTCCGGACAGACGCTGAAATTCAGTTCGTCGTGCACCTGGAGCAGCATCTTCGACCGCATATTTTCCCTTTGCATCCGTTGGAAAATCCTCACCATCGCCACTTTGATGATGTCGGCGGCCGATCCCTGGATGGGCGCATTGATGGCATTGCGCTCCGCAAACCCCCGGACGGTGGCGTTGTGCGAGTTGATGTCCGGCAGATAGCGCCGCCGGTGGAAGAACGTTTCCACGTAACCTTTCTCGCGTGCCTGCTCCTTGGCGCGCTCCATATAGGCCTTCACCTTCGGGAAAGTCTCGAAATAACCGTCTATGAGTCGTTTGGCTTCCGTGCGGTCGATGTCCAACCGCTCCGCCAGACCGAAGACAGTGATGCCGTAAATGATGCCGAAATTGGCCCGTTTGGCCTTGGTCCGGTCATCACGCGTCACCTCGCTGATGCTTTTTTTATAGATTTTCGCGGCTGTCGCGGCATGGATGTCGTAGCCCTCGCGGAAGGCTTCCATCATGTTTTCATCCCCGCTCAGGTGCGCCATGACGCGCAATTCGATTTGAGAATAGTCGGCCGAGAAGAAGAGACAACCGTCTTCCGGGATGAAGCACTTGCGGATTTCCTTGCCGTCCTCGCCCCGCACAGGAATGTTTTGCAGGTTGGGCTCGCTCGAAGAGAGGCGTCCCGTGGCGGTGACCGTCTGATTGAAAGAGGTGTGGATGTGTCCGGTGCGGGGGTTGATGAGGCGGGGCAGGGCGTCCACATAGGTAGAAAGGAGTTTCTTCAGACCGCGATAGTCGAGGATGGCCTGTACGACAGGGTGCTTGGACCGCAGTTGGAGAAGCACTTCCTCGTTGGTGACAAACTGTCCCGTGCGGGTTTTCTTGGCCTTTTCCATGATTTTCAGGCGCTCGAAGAGTATTTCTCCTACCTGCCGGGGCGAGGAGATATTAAACTCGCAACCGGCCAGGCGGTAGATTTCCTGTTCCTTTTCCACCATTCTCCGCGTGAAAGTCTCGGACGTTTCCCTCAGCGCTTCGGTGTCGATTTTCACGCCGCCGGTCTCCATCGCAGCCAAAACCGGCACGAGGGGCATCTCGATTTCGCGGAAAAGCCGTTCTACCCCGGCCTCCTGCAGTTTGGGCTGCAGCACGTTTTTCAGGCGCAATGTCACGTCAGCGTCCTCGGCGGCATACTCGTATACCTGCTCCGGCGCGAGCGAACGCATGCTGCGCTGGTTTTTTCCCTTGGGTCCGATGAGGTCTTCGATGTGCAGGGTCTGGTAGTTGAGATACACTTCCGCCAGGTAATCCAAATTGTGATACAGTTCGGGTTGCAGCAGATAGTGGGCTATCATCGTGTCAAACAGTTCGCCGCGGAGGGTGATACCGTAGCGGGACAACACTTCCAAGTCGTACTTGATGTTTTGTCCCACCTTCATGATGTCTTCGTTTTCATAGAGCGGCCGGAAGATTTCCAACAGTTCTTGCGCCATATCCGGTTCGGAAGGCACGGGAACATAGAAAGCCTTGAATTCTTCCACGGCGAAGCTTAAACCCACCAATTCGGCGTCGATTGGGGAAGTTGAGGTGGTTTCCGTGTCTAAACCGAGAATTTTGTTTGTCAATAAAAAATCACAAAGTTGACGGATATCTTCTTGATTTTCAACTAATTTGTACTCGTGAGGGGTCGAATTTAGGCGCTCAAAACTCGAATTTTCTGAGAAAATCGACCCCTCGCTCGGAAATTCCGCAAATAAATCGAGTTGTTGGTTGGGTTTTGTTTGCTGTTTTTCGCTTTTTTTAAGAATTCTGTCTGCAAACGACTTAAACTCCAATTCGGTGAAAAGATGACGGAGTTTTTCCTCATCCGGTGCTTTCACTTCCAGATTTTCCAAATTCAGTTCCACCGGAACGTCGGTGCGGATGGTGGCCAAAAATTTTGACATTCTGATGTCGTCGGCCGCATTTTCCACTTTTCCCCTCAGCGCACCCTTGATGTCTTCCGTATGCGCGAGGAGGTTGTCGATGTCGCCAAACTGCTGAATGAGTTTTACGGCCGTCTTTTCTCCCACGCCCGGACATCCGGGAAAGTTGTCGGCAGAGTCGCCCATGAGGGCCAGCAGGTCGATGACTTGCAGGGGAGTGGAGATTTGATACTTGTCGGTCACTTCCTTTTCGCCCATCTTCTCATAGCCGCCTCCATGCCTTGGGCGGTATTGCCAGACGTTTTCCCTGACCAGTTGACCGTAGTCTTTGTCGGGCGTGAGCATGTAAGTCTCTATCTGTTGGTTTCCCGCCTTGAGCGCCAGCGTACCGATGACGTCGTCGGCCTCGAACCCGTCGCTTTGCAAGGCGGGAATATGGTAGGCTGCCAGGATGTCCTTAATAATAGGTACGGAAGCCCTGATGTCCTCCGGCGTCTCTTCCCTTTGGGCTTTATACGCCGGGAAAGCCTCGTGGCGGAACGTCTTTCCGTGGTCGAAGGCCACGCCGATATAGTCGGGTTTCTCCTTCGTCAGCACCTCGTTGAGCGTATTGCAGAATCCCATGATGGCCGAAGTGTTCAGTCCTTTGGAATTGATGCGCGGATTTTTGATGAAGGCGTAATAAGAACGGTAGATGAGCGCGTAGGCGTCGAGCAGGAAGAATTTCTTCATAAATCTGTTATTTTGCCGTAAAATTACTAATTTTTTGGCACTTAATCCCGATAAAAAGACTAATTTTGTAACGAAATTACGGTGTAATGGATTATTTGGAAGTCATCAAACAACCGATAAAGGCGGAATTGGACGAATTCATCGCGCTATTCAATTCCACTTTGAGTCATGAGGACGGTCTCCTGTCGCAGGCGCTTGACCACATCAGGCAGCGCTCCGGCAAGCGGATGCGCCCCATGCTTATCCTGCTTGTTGCCCGCAATTTCGGTGAGATTTCCTCCGTAACGCAATATGCCGCCACGGGTCTTGAACTGCTCCATACGGCTTCTCTGGTCCACGACGACGTGGTGGACGAGAGTCAGGAGCGGCGCGGTCAGCCTTCCGTCAATGCCTCTTACGACAATAAGGTGGCGGTGCTCGTGGGCGATTTCATCCTTTCCACGGCGCTGCTCAACATCGCCAAGACGCGCAATGACACCATCGTCAGGTATCTGGCCGAACTCGGCCGCACGCTGTCGAGCGGTGAAATCCTCCAGCTCAACAACATCAGCCGTGACGATTTCTCCGAGGAGGTGTATTATGAGGTGATTTCCCAGAAGACGGCCGCGCTCTTCGAGTCGTGCGCCGCCATCGGCGCCTTGTCGGCCAATGCCTCGGAAGAAGAGATAAAGGCGGCGGAAAAGTTCGGCAAAAACTTAGGTCTTATCTTCCAAATCCGCGATGACATCTTCGATTATGAGGCCTCTTCGCACATCGGTAAACCCACGGGCAACGACATGCGGGAGGGTAAACTCACGCTGCCGGTGCTCTATGCGCTCAACACGACGCATGACGAAAGTATGCGGGCGCTGGCCCTGAAGGTGAAGGACGGCAGCGTGACCGACGATGAAATCGAGGTTTTGATTCGTTTTGCCAAGGATAATGGCGGTATGATGTATGCGGAAGATGCGATGAGGCGCCTTCAGGATGAGGCCGCTTCTTTCTTGCGTCAATATGTAAAGAGCGATGAGATTCGCCGGAGTCTCACTGCTTACTTGGATTATGTCGCCAAGAGGGAAATATAAAAAAGCGGAAATCTTCAAGGATTCCCGCTTTTTGATTATCGTTATATTAACTGTTCCTTTCTTTGTATGCTCTGCTTCTCAGATTTTCTTAACGCCTCGCTCCAGCCGAATTCAATAACAGACGGGAGCAAGGACGTAAAAACCTGCTGTAAATGATGAAAAAGAAAGGACGTTCTTTTAGAAGAATTTTACTTCCTTTCCTTCGATTTCACTGAGCAGGAGATTGGCCAGACGACTGGTGCCGAGGCGGAACCACTTGTTGGTCAGCCATTTCTCACCGAGCACTTCCTTGACTATCGTGTAGTAAATCACCGCATCCTTCACGGTGTTGATGCCGCCGGCGGGCTTAAAACCGATTTGAATGCCGGTTTCATCGTAGTATTCCTTGATGGCCTGGCACATCACATAGGCGGCTTCCGGTGTGGCGGAGACCTTCTCCTTGCCCGTGGAAGTCTTGATGTAATCGGCGCCGGCATACATCGAAAGCACCGATGCAATCTTCACATTCTGCAGGTTTCCGAGGTCGCCCGTCTCCAAAATCACCTTCATCGCATGGTCGCCGCACGCCTGTTTCAGTTCGGAGATGTCGTCGGCCACGCTCTCGTAGTCGCCGCTGAGGAATTTTCCCACCGGCATGACAATGTCGATTTCGGTCGCACCGTCCTGAATGGCCAGGGAAGTCTCGGCGATTTTCACCTCGATGAGGGCCTGGGAAGAGGGGAATGATCCTGATACGCAAGCCACTTCCACACCTTCCACCTCCAGACTTTCGCTCACGATGCGGGCAAAACAGGGATAGACGCAGATGGTCGCCACGTGGGGGAGGTCGGGATAGGCCGCCTCAAAGTCGTTGACGCGTTCGGTAAACTTCAGTACGCTTTCGTCGGAATCGGTCGTCTTGAGGGTGGTCAGTTCGATACTGCCCATCAGAAACTTCTTCACTTCGGGCGTCTCGTTCTCCGGCACTTTCTTTTCGATGATTTCATCGACGGCTGCCTTGACGGCCGCCTCGTCCACGTTGAGGTCGTACTTGCCCAACGCCTGTTCGATTTTGCTCTTCGGCATCTCGTGATGATGCTCGTGGTCATGATGCAGTTCTGCCATAGTTTCTTCTGTTTTTAGTTGTATCTTAATGTCGTTTATTCTTTGTTCTTGGTGTCCATGCAGATGGTCACCGGGCCGTCGTTGACGAGTTCCACCTTCATGTCGGCGCCGAATTCGCCCGTTTCAACGGGTTTGCCGAGACTTTCCGAGAGTTTGCGGCAGAATTCCTCGTAGAGCGGAATGGAAATCTCGTGGCGGGCGGCCCTCAGCCAACTGGGTCGGTTGCCTTTCTTGCACGAGGCGAAGAGGGTAAACTGGCTGACGACGAGGATGTCGCCGTCCACGTCCTGTATGGGAACGTTCATCACGCCCTGCGCATCGTCAAAGACGCGCAGGCCGACGACCTTTCTCACGAGCCAGTCGACGTCTTCACTGCCGTCGCTTTCCTCCACGCCGAGAAGGATAAGATAACCCTTTCCGATACGGCCTTTCACGTGTCCACCGATGGTGACGGAGGCGCGGGCCACCCGTTGTAATACGATTCTCATCTTTGCAAAGATAAAGGAAATTCAGGAAATAAACAAACGGAAAGTTCAATTTTCTCCCTCCGGATGGAAGTATTGGTAGACCAACTGGCCCTTGGTGGTGCCAATAGCGGCGGTAAGTGACTGAATATCAGCCGTTTTAACCGATTTCACCGTCTTGAATGCCTTGAAAAGCGCCTCTTTGGTCTTTTCTCCGATGCCTCGGATGTCGTCTAGTTCACTGTGAAGCGCGTTTTTCGACCGTTTGTTGCGGTGGAACGTAATGGCGTAGCGGTGTACCTCGTCCTGGATTCTGGTCAGCGCGTGGAAGAGTTCAGAGTCGGTCTTCAGTCCCACCACCTGCGGCGGCCACCCGTAAATCAGTTCGTTGGTCCGGTGCCGTCCGTCCTTGGCCAGTCCGGCAATGGGAATGTCGAGACCCAGTTCGTCGACCACAACCTCGCGCACCACGCCCATTTGTCCTTTTCCGCCGTCGGTGATGATGAGATCGGGCAGTGGCGTGCCTTCTTCCGTCATGCGCGTGTATCGCCTTCTCACCACTTCCTGCATCGAGGCGTAGTCGTCCGGACCCGTCACCGTCTTGATATTGTACTTGCGGTAATCCTTTTTCGAGGGTCTCATCGCCTTGAACACCACGCACCCGGCCACTGCGTCGCTGCCCGAGATGTTGCTGTTGTCGAAACATTCGATCTGGTATGGCAGTCGGGGAAGACCCAGCTTGTCCTGCAACTCCTTCATGAGGCGCGTCTGTTTCTGTTCCGGATTCAGTTTTTCCGCCTGTTTGACGCGGTCAAACTTATACTGCCTGCTGTTCATTTCGGCCAGGTCGAGCAGGTGTTTCTTGTCGCCTTTCTGCGGAACGGTGAGCACGGCGTCCTTGATGTTCCATTCCACGGGGAAGGGAATGATGATTTCGCGTGCCCCGCTTTGGAATCTTTCGCGAATTTCCGTCATCGCGGTGAGCAGGATTTCCTCGTCACTCTCCTCCAGTTTGCGCTTGAACTCAAACGTCTGCGACTGGTTGATGGTGCCGTTTTTCACATGAAGGTAATGCACGAAGGCGTTTTTCCGGCCGTCATCATCCGTAATGGCGAAGACGTCTACGTCGGTAATCGTATGACTCACCACCTCGCTTTTCACGACGAAAGACGACAAGGCCATGTACTTTTTCTTCAGGTCCTCGGCCTCCTCAAACTTCCATTCGGCGGCTTTCTCTTCCATTTTCGCGTAGAGAATCCGGCTCGCCTCACGGGTGTTTCCTTTCAGAATTTCCCGCGCCATCTGGATGTTTTGGAGGTAATCCTCGTGCGACTGTTTGCCGATGCAAGGTCCGTCACAGTGATGAATGTGGTATTCCAGACAGGACTTATACTTACCCGCCTTGATGCCTTCCTCGGAAAGCGGCAGCCGGCAGGTGCGCGGTTTGTACACCTTTTGGATGATTTCCAGCAGGGCGTACATGCCCGACACGTGAGAGTAGGGACCGAAATAGGTTCCCCCGCGCCTGTTGATGGTGCGTGTCTTGAATATCCGCGGATATTCCTCCTTGGTAATACAGATGCTGGGGTAGGTCTTCCCGTCTTTCAGGAGCACGTTGTAGCGCGGATTGTACTTCTTGATAAGACTGTTTTCCAACAGAAGCGCATCCTCTTCAGTATTGACCACGGTATAAGTAATGTCGTGTATCTTACTGACGAGGATGCGCGTCTTGAGCGTATCCGTTTCTTTCCGGAAATAGGAGGAGACCCGTTTCTTCAGGTTCTTGGCCTTGCCGACATAAATAATCACTCCGTTCTCGTCATAATACTGATAACTTCCGGGTTTTTCCGGAAGTGAACTGACGATGCGTTTCAGTCGTTCAAGCCGTTTTTCATTCTCCTCCCTGATCATGTTTCACGTGAAACAGATTAGATTTGTATCAGGGATGTCACCTCAATGTCCTTGTCGAACGCCTCGCGTCCGTTCAAGCCTTCGTTGATCAGTTCGATAAGGAAGTTGGCATACACCTTCTTCGGGTGGAATTTCTTGACCAAATCGCAGGCGGCCTTCATCGTTCCGCCTGTGGCCAGGAGGTCATCGTGGAGCAGCACGATGTCGTTTTCGTTGATGGCGTCCTTGTGGATTTCAATCGTGTCGATGCCATACTCCTTGGCATAACTTTCCTGCACGGTCTCGCACGGCAGTTTTCCGGGTTTGCGGCACAGTACGATACCGGCGCCCAACTCGATGGCCAGTGCGGAAGACATGACGAAACCGCGGCTCTCGATGCCCACGATTTTGGTGATGCCCTTGTCCTTGTACAGGTCGTACAACTCTTGTTCCATGATGCGCACGCACTCCGGGTTCTTGAACAGTGTGGTCACATCCCTAAAGTTGACACCCTTGATGGGCCAGTCGGGGATGCAGCGCAAATTGTCTAATAATACTTGGTTATTCATTCTATACTTGTTTTAGATTTGTTTCACGTGAAACAGCAACGCCTTACCGGCCCAGGAGGACCAGAAGTACGTTGATGTCGTTGGGCGATACGCCCGGTATCCTACTGGCCTGCGCCAGGGTTTCCGGGTCAATCCGGGTCAGTTTCTGGCGGGCCTCAGTGGAAATCTGCTGCAGCGCATTGTAGTCGAACCGCCCTTTGATGCGGATGTTCTCCAGGCGGTGCATCTTGTCGGCTACCATCCGTTCGCGCTCGATGTATCCTTTATACTTCAACAGGATTTCGGCGGCCTCCGCAATCTCCTCTTTCCGGTTGGCCGGGCGGTCCAACGCCGCCTTGAGGGCAGGAAAAATATTTGACAAATTCTCCATGGTCAACTGCGGACGGGCCAGCAGGTCACTCAGTTTGCAACCTTCCCGCAGCGGTACCGTGCCCAAATGCTCCAGGGCGCTGTTTACCTCCTTGGGTTTGATAGCCGTCGTTTTACAGAATTTTAACAATTCATCAATGGCTTCCTGCTTCTCTTTCCACCATGCGTAGCGGTCGGTTTTGACCAGTCCGATGCGGTAACCCTTCTCCGTCAGGCGCGCGTCGGCGTCGTCCTGGCGCAACAGAATGCGGTATTCCGCCCGCGAAGTGAACATCCGGTAGGGTTCGTCCACGCCCTTGGTCACCAGGTCGTCGATAAGCACCCCGATGTAAGCCTCGTCGCGATGCAGTGTAAACGAGGCCTCGCCGCTGCATGCGAGCGCCGCGTTGATGCCTGCGACGGTGCCCTGTCCGCCGGCTTCCTCATAACCCGTGGTGCCGTTTACCTGCCCCGCCATGAAGAGTCCCTTGACCATTTTCGACTCCAACGTGTGGCGGAGCTGGGTCGGATCAAAGAAGTCATACTCGATGGCGTAGCCTGCCCGGTAGATTCTGACGTCGCGCAGCGCGGGGATTTCCCTCAGCGCCGCCACCTGAACGTCCATCGGCATACTCGACGAGAAACCGTTGAGATACATCTCGTTGGTGTCCGTTCCCTCCGGTTCGAGAAACAGCGGATGCTGGGGTTTGTCGGGAAACGTCACCAGTTTGGTCTCAATCGACGGACAATACCGCGGTCCGATACTCTGAATCTGACCGTTGTAAAGCGGCGAGTCGGGCAGGCCTTCCCTCAGGCGGGCATGTACCCGCTCGTTGGTGTAGCACGTCCAACAGGGCAGTTGGGCCAGCGGCCGCGAGCCGCTCATATAGGAAAAGCGGTGAAAGTCGTTCTCGCCCTCCTGGATTTCCATGTCTTCGAAATGCACGCTCCGCTTGTCGATGCGTACCGGCGTACCGGTTTTCATCCGCCATTTGCGGATGCCGTGCCGCGCGATGCTCTCCGAAAGTTTGCCGACGGCAGGTTCGGCGATGCGTCCGCCCGCCAGTTGATGCCGCCCGATGTGCAGCAGGCCGTTGAGGAAAGTGCCCGCGGTGAGCACCACGCTCCTGGCCGTCAGCGTCACGCCCCAGATGGTTTTCACGCCCGTTACGACCCCGTTGTCGGTCAGGAGTTCTTCCACCTGGTCTTGCCAGATGTCCAGATTGTCCGTTGAGTCCAATACGCGCCGCCACTCCCAGATGAATTTGCCGCGGTCGCACTGGGCGCGCGGACTCCACACGGCAGGACCTTTGGAACGGTTGAGCATGCGAAACTGGATGGCGGTGGCGTCGGTGACCAGACCCATCCGACCGCCGAGGGCGTCGATTTCACGCACGATCTGACCTTTCGCAATGCCGCCCACGGCGGGATTGCAACTCATTTGTGCGATTTTGTTCATGTCCATCGTCACCAGACAGGTCTTGGCGCCCATGCCCGCAGCCGCCGCAGCCGCCTCGCATCCGGCATGTCCGCCCCCGATGACGATGACGTCATAATGTAACGTCATTTTCAGGCGGTTGCGAAGATACAAAGAAATCCACTCCCGACAAAGAAATTTTGCTTTTTTCTGCTATTGGACAAAAAATATCCGTCCAAGTCTTTTTTTCTGAAAATCAGTCGTATATTTGCCGGCGAAAACCAAAAACGACGCTCAGATGACGACGGCCGACGGCGGAAAACGCCTTCCTTCCGATGCTCCCGCGAAGACACGGCGGCGCTGCAAGATAGAAGACTTGCGGCGCGACCCGGTGTTCCGCACCATGGAAGTGGTAGTCAACTATATGGACAAGTATTACCTGGACCCCGTCCTGGGTCTCTTTTCCGGTGTCGGCGACGTGATTACCTCCGTCTTTTCCCTGCCGTTCATCTATTATTCCCTGGTGAAAGTCCGTTCCCTGCCGCTGGCGCTGGCCGTGATGTTCAATATGGTGAAGGACGTCGCCCTCGGTATGATTCCTTTTTGGGTAGGTGACGTCATCGACGTGTTTTACAAGTCGAACAAGAAAAACCTGGACCTTATCATCAATTACGTCAACGATGACGAGTTTACCGTCAGGGAAGTAAAGCGCAAGGCGGTCTGGTCGGCCGTGGGCATCGTCGTTTTCATCCTTGCCATCATCCTTCTTTTCCGCCTGATTGTCTGGTTGGGGGCAGAAGTGTTTCAAGGGTTGACAAAGGGTTAGAACGTCAGTTCCTTTATTATGGTCAATTGCTGTTAATGTATTTCCTATGCGCAACTTATATACCATAGCAAAGATGTGTTTCTCTTGTTTTTACCCCCGCTGAGGTCGACTGTCCATATCCCGGGAAGCGTGGAAGGAGGAGCGTGGGGCGTATTGCGAAAAATATTGACACTATTTTTTCATGAAGTAATTTAACTTGTTTTTGTCAGTAATTTAAGTTAATTTACTGAGTAATTTAAGTTGTTTTACTGAGTAATTCAAGTTAAATTACTTTCTTGTTTCTATGAAAAAGTTTTTTAACCCGACTGAGTTTTGCGGATAGTACTGTATGACAGTGAGTTGTGTTTTGTTTCGGGCAGTGGGTAAAGTGCGGGTTTCCGCGTTGCGAACCGCTTTTTAGCGGACTTGAAAAATGTTTACATTCTGTGTTTTTCCTGTCCTTTTTCTCCCCATTTATTGAATCAAATCTGAATAATTTTCTTACTTTTGCAGGGAAAATACTTAATAGGCCCGTATGGTACTCAATTATATTTGGATTGCTTTTTTCCTGATTGCCTTTGTCATTGCATTGGTCAAACTGATTTTCATGGGCGACATGTCCGTGTTTCCGGCCATGATGGACTCGACGTTCTCCTCGTCGAAGACGGCGTTTGAAATCTCTTTGGGACTCACGGGCGTGCTGTCGCTGTGGCTCGGTATCATGAAAATCGGCGAAAAGGGCGGTGTGGTCAACGCGCTGGCCAAGGTGTTGAGTCCGGTTTTCACCAAACTCTTTCCCGACATTCCCAAGGGACACCCGGTGATGGGCAGTATTTTCATGAACATCGCCGCCAACATGCTCGGTCTGGACAATGCGGCCACGCCGCTCGGACTCAAGGCGATGGACCAGTTGCAGGCGCTCAACGGGAAAAAGGACACGGCCACGAATCCGATGATCATGTTTCTGGTGCTCAACACCAGCGGTCTGACGATTATTCCGGTGAGCATCATGGTGTACCGCGCGCAGCAGGGGGCCGCCCAACCGACGGATATTTTCGTGCCGATACTGCTGGCCACCTTCTTCTCGACATTGGCCGGCGTGGTGATTACGAGTCTGTACCAGCGCATCAACTTGCTGAACAAGACGCTGCTGCTGACGCTCGGCGGCGCCTGTCTCTTCGTGGCGGCCGTCATCTGGGGTTTTCAACAGATGGACAAAGACACGGTCAACACCGTGAGTACGCTGGTGGCCAACATCCTGCTCATGACGATTATCGTGGCGTTTATCCTCGCCGGCATGCGTCGGCGGGTGAATGTCTACGACGCTTTCATCGAGGGCGCGAAGGACGGATTCTCCACCGCCGTGCGCATCATCCCCTATCTGGTGGCCATATTGGTGGGCATCGGCGTGTTCCGCGCCTCGGGCGCCATGGATTATCTCATCGGCGGCATTGAGAAAGCGGTGGAGGCGCTGGGCGGCAACACCGACTTCGTGGGCGCCTTGCCCACGGCGCTCATGAAACCGCTGTCGGGAAGCGGGGCGCGCGGCATGATGGTCGACGCCATGCAGACCTACGGCGCCGACTCGTTCGTGGGCCGGTTGAGCTGTATTTTCCAAGGTTCTACGGACACGACATTCTATATTCTGGCGGTCTACTTCGGCAGTGTGGGCGTGCGTTACACCCGCCATGCGGTGGCTTGCGGCCTGTTGGCCGACCTGGCCGGCGTCATTGCCGCCATCGCTATCGCCTATTTGTTCTTCGGATAAAGTAAATCATCGGTTATGGCAAATCTCAAATCGCTGGCAAAAGATACGGTCATCTATGGGTTAAGCAGTATTGTGGCCCGCTTCATCAACTACCTGCTGGTGCCCATTCAGACGGCAAAGTTTAATGCCGCCGGCGGTCAATACGGCGTGATTACCAACGTCTACGCCTATGTGGCGCTGCTCATCATCCTGCTGACCTATGGCATGGAGACCACCTTCTTCCGGTTTATGAGCAAGGACGGCGAGAATCCCGACCGCATTTACTCCACCACGCTCCGCATGGTGGGCACCACTTCCCTGTTGTTTGCGGTCCTGGTGTTCCTTTTCCGCCGGCCGATGGCGGCCGCCATCGGTTACGCCGACCGTCCGGAATACGTGTGGGTGCTCTTCGTCACCGTGGCCATCGACGCTTTTACGGCCATTCTTTTCGCCTATTTGCGCTACAAGCACCAACCGGTGAAGTTCGCGTTGCTGAAGATTATCAACATCGCGCTCAACATCCTGTTGAACATCCTCTACCTGATTGTGCTGCCGGCCATGAAGTGGAACCCGCTGGGCATGGTCTACGACAGTGCTTTCTCGCTCGACGTGGCGTGGGTGTTCTACATCAATCTCTTCTGTACGTCGGTCACGCTGCTGATGCTTTGGAAAGAACTGAAGGGCATCCGTTTCGGATTCGACTGGCAGGCGTGCCGCCGGATGCTGTCCTACACGTGGCCGCTGCTGGTGATGGGACTGGCCGGTCAACTCAACCAGTGTGCCTCGCAAATCCTGTTTCCCTACTTCTTCGACGGTTCGGCGGAAGAGGCGAGGGCACAGTTGGGCATCTACGGCGCCTGTATCAAAATCGCGATGATTATGGTGATGATTACCCAGGCGTTCCGGTTTGCCTACGAACCGTTTGTCTTCGGCAAGTCGAAAGACCGCGACAACAAGGAGACCTATGCGCAGGCGATGAAGTTTTACCTCATTTTTACCCTGTTGGCCTTCCTGGTGGTGATGGGTTACATCGACATTTTGCGCTATATCATCGGCCGCGACTATTGGGAAGGCCTGCGCGTGGTGCCCGTCGTGATGGCGGCGGAAATCATGTTCGGCGTGTTCTTCAACCTCTCCTTCTGGTACAAACTCACCGACCGCACCATTTGGGGCGCCTATTTCTCTGGCGCCGGCGCCGTGGTCCTCATCCTCATCGACGTGCTGCTCATCCCGCGGTACAGTTATATGGCCTGCGCCTGGGCCGGTTTTGCGGCCTACGCCGTCTCGATGCTGGCCTCTTACTTTATCGGACAGAAGTATTACCCCATCCGTTATCCCATCAGGGACATGGCCGTCTACACCCTGTTGGCCCTGGTCCTGTTCATCCTGATACAGTGGTCGACGGCCCGTCTGTCCATGTGGGCGGCGCTGGGCGTCAACACTTTGCTGATACTGGTGTTCGTGGCGTATGTCGTCAAGCGCGATTTCCCGCTCTCCAACCTGCCTTTCGTGGGCAAATATTTCAGAAAATAACCAACAACACATACGATGAAAAAGATTTTTTCCGTGCTGACGGCGGTCCTGCTCATGGCCGTCACGCCGCAAACCCGTGCCGACGAGGGCATGTGGACGCTCTACGACCTGCCCATGGCCGTGTACGAACAGATGAAAGCCGAAGGTTTCTCACTGCCTTACAATGACTTGTATTACGGCGACAGCGCCGTGAAGAACGCGGTGGTCAACTTTTCCGGCTATTGTTCCGGTGTGGTGGTGTCGCCCGACGGACTGGTGTTCACCAACCACCATTGCGGTTTTGAGGCCATCCGTTCCCATTCCACGGTGGAGCACGACTACATGCTCAACGGATTCTATGCCGAAAACTTGGAGGACGAACTGCCCAACGAACGGATGTTCGTCAGTTTTATGGTCGAACAGAAGGACATCACGCCGCTCCTGCAGGAGAAAGGATTTGACACGTTGTCGAAAGCCCGGCAGGAAATTTTCCTCGATTCCATCGAAAACGTGATGACCAAGCAGGTGGAGGCGCAGGACTCGACGCTCACCCTGGAAATCAAACCCTTCTACGAGGGCAACAAATACTATGCGACGACGTACCGCACGTTCCGCGACTTGCGCCTCGTCTTCGCCATCCCCAAGTCGATGGGCAAGTTTGGCGGCGAGACGGACAACTGGATGTGGCCGCGCCAGACGTGCGACTTCTCCGTGTTCCGCATCTATTGCGACCCGAAGACGGGCGGTCCGGCGAAATACAGCAAGGACAACGTGCCGTATCATCCCAAGCATTGGGCGCCCGTGAGCATGGAAGGCTATAAGGACGGTGACTTCTCGATGACCGTCGGTTATCCGGGAAGCACGGAGCGCTACCTGTCTTCTTACGGCATTCGGGAGATGCGCGACGCCGAGAACACGCCGCGCTACCGCGTGAGGGGCGTCAAACAGAAAATCATGTGGCGCCACATGACGGCCGATGAGGCTGTCCGCATCAAGTACGACTCGAAGTACGCGCAGAGTTCCAACTACTGGAAGAACTCCATCGGTATGAACAAATGTATCGATTCCATCGGAATCATCGGTCAGAAGGAACGCTTCGAACGCCAGTTGACGCAGTGGCAGGACACGTCCGGATACCTGAAGGACAAACTGGACATGAATCTTTTGGGACGGCTTTACGAGAAACGGTTCAAGGCGACGCGCGCCTACACCTACTGGTGGGAGACTTTCCGCCGCACGAACGAGTTTTCCACGCGTGCCCTTCGCCTGGCCCAGGAGGGCATGGAGGTGAAAGGTCCGAAGAGCAATCCGAAGAAACAGTATGTGGAATTCACTGACAACCAGGAGACATGGGACTACGATTTGGACAAGGAAGTGCACGTGGCCCTGTTGAAATACTATGCCGAGAACGTTCCGTCGGAGTATCTCCCCGCCTTCTACAAGGACATCCGGGTGAAGTTCGGCGGCAATTACGAAAAGTATGTCGACTGGTTGTACGAGAAGTCGGACCTGCTCAAACCGGGCAAGAAACTGTATTTCAACAAGAAAAAATACAAGAAGGACCCGGGCGTGAACTACGGTCTGGACCTGCTCGACTGCCTGCTCGACTTCAAGGAGACTGTGTCCGGCGAGACGGGCGACTCGATTGCCGAACAGGAGAAGTATCTTTGCGCCGCCAAACTCCGGATGGAACAGGACCTGCCCCACTACTCGGACGCCAACTTCACCATGCGGTTGAGTTACGGACAGGTGGGCGGTTTCGAACTCGGCGGCCGGCCTTCGGGTTATTATACCACGGCGGAGAGTATCGTGGAGAAGATGAACCGGGGCGAGGAGATACCCGATTACTTCGCCGAACCGGTAATGAAGGACCTGCTGTCGGCCGGTGATTTCGGCCGGTACACCGACCCCGGGACGGGAAAGATGCACCTCTGTTTCCTGACCAACAACGACATTACCGGCGGCAATAGCGGCAGTCCGATGTTTGACGGCAAGGGCCGCCTCATCGGTCTGGCCTTCGACGGCAACTGGGATTCGTTGTCGAGCGACATCAATTTTGACAAACGCCTGGCCCGTTGCATCGGCGTGGACATCCGTTACGTGGTGTTCATGATGGACCGTTGGGGTCATGCGGACAGACTGTTGAAAGAAATAAACGTAAAATAACTATCGACTATGACGGCAGGAAGACTGAAAACCGTTTGTACCGTCCTCTTTGCGGCGTTGTTGCAGGGCGTTTCCGCCATGGAAAGCGCGGACGGACTGGACCGGATCGACCTCCAAGGGGCCTGGCAACTCACCATCGGTGACAAGACTTATCAGGTGACATTGCCCGGAACGACCGACGAATGGGGTATCGGAGAGGCACCACAAAACATGGAGGAGACCACGCACCTGACCCGGTTGCACAGTTATAAGGGCGAGGCCGTGTACTCCCGGCAGGTCACGCTTGGCAAAGCGTGGCAGGGAAAGCGTGTCAGACTCTTCGTGGAACGGACGAAACCCGCCACGGTCTATGTGGACGGCGTGCGCGCCGACTATGCCGACCGGCTCAGTACGGCGCAGGTTTTCGACCTGACTGAGGCGCTTGGCCGACAGAAGACGTGGCCGCTTACGTTTACCCTGACCGTGAAAGTGGACAACGGCAAGGGCATTCCGGAACAAATCTACGGAAGTTCGCACGCCGAGACCGAGGATACGCAGACCAACTGGAACGGTATGATAGGCGCCATCCGGCTGGTGATGACCGGCAAGGCGGGCGTGAAAGACTGGCAAGTGTTTCCCGATGCCGCCACGGGGCGCGTGGCAGTGAAGGTGCGTCTGTGCGCGCCGCTGCCGCAAGGCACGTCCGTCCGGCTGTCGGCGACGCCCCAGACGTTTCACGGCAAGGAGTCTTCCACCGCCATGCGTACCGCAAGGCAACAGGATGTCATCGAAATGACGCTGCAAGTGGAGGATTTCAGACGCTGGAGCGAGTTTCATCCCGATTATTATTGGTTGCGCCTGGACATCGACGGACAGGACACGGCGGTCAAACCCTTCGGTTTCCGTTTGTTCACGCCGCGCGACCACCACTTCTATGTCAATGACACGCTGACTTTCCTGCGCGGCAAGCACGACGCGTGCGTGTGGCCCCTGACAGCCCATGTGCCCATGGATACGGACGCCTGGCGAAAGTATCTGACCACTTGCCGGCAGTACGGCATCAACTTTATCCGTTTCCACTCGTGGTGTCCGCCCGAAGCCGCCTTCAAGGCAGCCGATGAACTGGGCATGTATCTCCAGCCCGAACTGCCGTTCTGGGGTGATTTCAAGGCATCTGACGAAGTCTTGATGACCTATTTGCACGCCGAGGGCGAGGCCATTCTGCGCGAATACGGTCATCATCCCTCGTTCGTCCTGTTCGCCCTGGGCAACGAACTCTGGGGCTCTTTCGATAAAATGGCCGAATTCATCAGGGATTTCCGGGCGATAGACTCCACGAAGCACTATACTTACGGGTCGAATTACTTCCTGGGATATGAGGGCGTCAGGCCTGAAATGGACTATTTTACGACCTGTCGCGTGGGCGGCGAGGCCTGGGGAACGTTTACGACGCACGTCCGCGGTTCGTTCGCCTTCGCCGACGCCTATGACGGCGGACTCATCAACCATACGTATCCCAACTCGTCCACGACGCTTCAGACGGGTTGCAGTCTGTCGTCCGTACCGGTGATGAGTCATGAGACGGGCCAGTTTCAGACATATCCCGACTACGATGAAATCAAGAAATACACGGGTGTGCTTTATCCCTACAACTTGGAAGTGTTCCGGCGGCGGCTCGAAGAGGCCGGCATGGGCGACCAGGCCAAGGCGTTCCAACAGGCATCGGGCCGCTGGAGCGCGGAATTGTACAAGGCCGACATTGAGATGGACCTGAGAACGCCCAATATGGCCGGTTTCCAACTGCTCGACCTGCAGGACTATCCCGGTCAGGGAACGGCGCTCGTGGGTATTCTGGACGCGTTCATGGACAGCAAGGGACTTGTCACCGAGGACGAATGGCGGCAGTGGTGCTCGCCCGTCGTCCCGCTGTTGGTGACCGACGGTTTCTGTTACACCTCCCGTCAGCGGTTGTCCGCCCGCATTGAAATCGCCAATTACGGCGGTCATTCGCTCCGTGGCAAGGATATCCGCTGGCAAATGGGCGGTCAGTCGGGGCTGTTGCGCATAGAATCGCCTGAACTGGGACTGGTCCGGGTGGGCCGGATTGACGTCGACCTGTCCGGTTACCGGCGTCCGACGCAGGAAAAACTGACGTTGAGCATTGTCGGAACGTCCTGCCGCAACACGTACCCGATTTGGATTTATCCGGCGGACGAGGATTTGGGTAAGTTGGAGAAGAAACTGATCATCACGCGGAAGATGAGTGACGACGTGGTCAAAAAACTCCAACAGGGCAAGAAGGTGCTGTGGATTCCCGACTCGACCTGTTTCAAGGAGAGTACGGTGGGAGCGCTTTTCCAGACGGATTACTGGAATTACCGCATGTTCAAGACCATTTGCGAGAACAATAAAAAACCGGTTTCACCGGGAACGATGGGTATTCTGGCCGATGCCGATCAACCGCTTTTGAGGGAATTCCCCAACGAAGGCCGCACGTCGTGGCAGTGGTTTCCCGTCATCAAGGCCTCCCGTCCGCTTGTTTTGGACAATCTTCCGCAGGATTACCGCCCGCTTGTCCAAGTCATCGACAATGTGGAACGCAACCATAAGTTGGGTCTTGTCTTCGAATTCGCCGTGGGCAAGGGTAAACTTCTGGTGTGCATGAGCGACTTGTCCGAGGCGCTTTATTATCCCGAAGGCCGCCAGTTCTACGTCAGTCTGCTGCGGTACATGAACTCTTCCGACTTCCGTCCGTCGTATCAGGTGAAGTGGCCGGAACTGTTCCAGGCGCTCTCCGCGCGTCCCGGCGAGGCGAAAATCAAGGAATTGAACAATATTTCGAATTATTGATTAAGCGTGTAATGTGGAGAGTGGAATAGATTAACGTTCCTCTCTCCACGCTACACGTTCCTCTGCTCCCCGTTATTTAAGACAGTTCATTACTTCCTCTGGCGTCGACGCGACCCGGATATAGTCGCGCCACGACCCCCGAATCATGCCGCGGGCCTGCAAATCGTCCAGAAGTGCGATGAGCGAGTCCCAAAATCCTTTCATATTATAAAGGATGACCGGTTTGCGGTGATAACCGATGGTGTGCGCGGCGGCCACGGTGAAGACCTCATCCAGCGTTCCGATGCCGCCGGGTAAGGCGACGACGACGTCGCATTTGGCCAGCATCAGGTCTTTTCTGTCGCTCAGATTGTCACACATGACGCGCACGTCGACGTAATCCGACACGCGACCGCCTTCCTCAATGACCGAAGGAACGACGCCGACGGTCGTTCCTCCGTTCGTCTTGACGGCCTTGGCCACACATTCCATCAGTCCCATGGCACATCCGCCGTAGACAAGCGTGTGGCCGTTCCGGCCCATCCAGGCGCCCAAGGCCTCCGTCATGCGGAAGTAATCCGGGTCGATGCGCTCGTTGGCCGAGCAGAAGACGGCGATGTTCATGCCTCTGCCGCTTTGAGACGTTCAGCCATGGCCTTGCCAAGTGCCTCGCATTGCTGGCGAATGTCAGCGTTCATGCCCTGTTTCATGTCCACGGGACAGCCCACAGGTTCGAATTTCAAGCGGGTCTCGTTCCACTCTTCGATTTTGCAGCAGGCCTTGCTGGCCCAACTGTGAGAACCGAACCAGCCGATGAGATGGTTCTTGATGTCCTTGCCCGACAGTTCGGAGAGCAGCACTTCCATCTCGTGATACAGGCCGGTGTTGTAGGTCGGCGCGCCGACAATCAGTCCGCGGTAGCGGAACACGTCGCGGATGATGTAGGAATGATGTGTTTTCGACACATTATACAATACGATGTTCTTCACGCCGGCCTCACTGGCGGCGCGGGCAATCGTCTCCGCCATGCGCTCGGTGTTGCCGTACATCGTTCCGTAACAGATGACAAGACCTTCTTCCGTCTCGTATTTGCTCATGCGGTCATACTCGGCCACGACGCGGCTGATGTATTCATGCCACACCGGTCCGTGCGTGGAACAGATGTAATCCAGGGCGACACCGTCGAGTTTCTTCAGTGCGGCCTGCACGGGCGTACCGTATTTGCCCACGATATTGGAGTAATAGCGAATCATTTCCAACCAGAACGTGTCGCAATTGATGTCCTTGTCGATGACGCCGCCGTTGAGCGCGCCGAAACAACCGAACGCGTCGCCGGAGAAAAGAACGCGCGCCGTGGTGTCGAGCGTCATCATGGTCTCGGGCCAATGGACCATCGGGGTGAGGACAAACTGCAACCGGTGGGTGCCCAGGTCGAGGGTATCGCCGTTCTTGATTTCCCTTTGTCCGGTCGTCACCTGATAGAATCCCTCCATCATGGAGAATGTCTTCTTGTTGCCGATAATCTCCACGTCGGGATAAAACTTCCGAACGAGGGCGATGCTGCCGCTGTGGTCGGGCTCCATGTGATTGACGACGAGGTAGTCGATAGGTTTTTCGCCGATGACTTCGCGGATGTTTTCCAGGAATTGCGGGAAGAAATCAATCTCCACCGTATCGATAAGGCACACTTTCTCGTCGGCAATCAGATAGGAATTGTAGGAGACACCGTTGGGCAAAGGCCAAAGACCTTCAAAGAGACTCTTGTTGCGGTCGTTGACGCCGACGTAATGGATTTTATCTGTAATAAGCATAATGAATGTTGTTTTTAATGAAAGATGAATCAGTTTATTCAAGGGCCATCTTGCGGCCGAACTCCGGTGAGATGTAATTCATGATGTCCTTGCAGCACTCTGCGGAGAATTCCTGTGCGCAGGCGATGACCTGGTCCCACTGTTCCGGAGCCAGTCCGTTTTCGATTTGCGCCCGCGTCACGCCGTATTTGAGCAGACCGTAAATGAATCCGGCATTGAAATTGTCGCCCGCTCCGATGGTGCTGACCGGGTTGACGTCCACTACGGGATAACTCTTTTTCCGGTTTCTGCCCGTCCGAAGTTCCACCGGCAGACCGCTGCGCGTGTAGATGAAGTTCTTGCAATAGAAGGCGATTTCGGCCTCGTACACCTTGTCCGCGTCGCTTTTCTTGTACAATACTTCAAAGTCGTCCTTGCTGCCGCGCACGATGTCGGCGTATTCGAGATTCTCCAACAGGTTGGGCGTAATCTTCATCACGTCGTTTTTGTGCGACGCCCGGAAGTTGACGTCATAGTAAAGAATGGCTCCCTGGTGTCTGGCGTGCTCCAAAAAGGCCTTCACTTGCGGGCGGATGACCGGATTCAGGGCGAAGAACGAACCGAAAAGGATGACGTCGTCCTCCTGCACGTCGGGCATGACGAAGTCGATGCGGTCGTGGGGATGGTCCTTGTAAAACAGGTATTCCGCGTCGTTTTCCTCATTGAGGAAGGCCAGGGAAAGGGGAGACTTGCTGTCGGGAAACACGTTGACGTATTGCGAATCCACGCCGTTTTGCCTGAGAAAGTCCAGGATGCGCTTGCCGATACGGTCGTTGCCCGTCTCGCTGACAAATGAAGTGCTGATGCCGCAACGGCCCAATGAAATGATGGCGTTGAAGGTGGAACCTCCGGGAACGGCCTCCATGGGTTTGTCATCCTTGAAGATGATGTCCAGGACCGTTTCGCCCACGCCGATAACTTTACGTGCCATGGTGCGCCTCCGTTATCTTGTTGCGAAATAAACGCCGTCGCCTACGGCCATGCGCACCTGATAAAGACCGGCCTCATCGGGCGTCACGTCCATCTGGCGGCCGTCGGGAAGCGACGTGCGGACGGTGCCGTCCTCATTGAAACGGAAGAGTTCGCGGATGTCGGTGCCCTGCTTGCTCGACCAGCTCTTGGTCTTCCAGTCGTAAAGAAAACTGATGACCTCTCCTTCCGGCGAGGTAATCTCATAACCGTTCTTCAGGTATTTCAACGTGTAGTAACGGCCGTCCATGCCCATGACGGACTCCACGGTGCCCGTTTTTTGGGCCACGGGGTTGCTGCCCGTCCAGAATTCGATGGAATTGAGCACGAGCCAGTCGGCCAGACCGCAGAAAGCGTAGGCCGGCGTGAGGATGATGCCGATGAGTTCGTTGAGAAATTTGTTGGACGTGACTTGGGTATTCCAACGCGCCAACTTGTTGAACAGACTGAAGGAGCCGATGCAGGAACTGCAAAGCAGCGTGGCGGAAAGCAGCAATGTGCCTACCTTGATTTTATTGATTTTCATTTTGCAAAAAGAATTAATTCAGTATAGTTGCGGTAAAGGTACGAATAAAATGGGACGAAAACGGCGGATGAGGCGGTTTTTTAACATATTCTTACAAATACCGCACCGCTTCCGGACCTTCATTGAACAGCAAATCCAGGATACTGAGATTGGGAAGGAATCCCGTTTTCCCGCGGAACACCTGATAATAAGGCCTTGGCGTGAAGGCGTTGTCGGGCGCGGGATGCTTGGGACGGATACTTTCGCGCAAGTCGATGACGCCGCCTTCAGGCGCTTTGCAATACTCATCCGTGGTCTCCATCACGGGATGAATGTCCAGCAGATCGCAGACACACTCCGTGATGCGCAGGTTGAAATCAAACAGAAACGGAAAGGACTGTTCAAAGAAAGGGGCGATGTCATCGGCCAGATACTCGAAAAACGGCGTCTCGCCGTAGGCTGCGCAAAGGGCGTTCCAATGCTCCTTGCGCCACTTTCCGTGGTTGCTGACGCGTACGTCGCGCATCAACTGCTTGCCGCCGCCGTCGCTTTCTATCGGAACGGTCAGCGCGAGCGGTCCGTCGGCCGTCGCGATGACACACCGGTTGCGGTACGTCTGTTTGATGAAATGGTCATACCGCTCTATCCGCGCCCGGGGGAAGCGGAATAGTTTCGAGTACCATTGCACGGGACCGAAGTAAGCGGAGGATAAAAGAACGGTGTCCAGGGTGCGGGAATCCGGTTATTTGATGTTGTCAACCCACTTGAACAGGCGGTTCCAACGGATGCCGCCGAATCCTTTTCGGTCGGGATTCTGGCTCCACCAGATGAAGACAGGCTTGCCCACGACATGGTCTTCGGGCACGAATCCCCAGTAGCGCGAGTCGGCACTGTTGTGCCGGTTGTCGCCCATCATCCAGTAATAATCCAGTTTAAACCGGTAATACGTCGCCGGCGTGCCGTTGATGTAAATCTGATTGTCCTTGATTTCCACCTCGTTGCCCTCATACACCCTGATGCAGCGCTCGTATATGGGCAGATTGTCCAAGGTGACATGCAGCACGTCGCCCTTTTTCGGAATCCAGACGGGACCGTAATTGTCGCGCGTCCATCCCGTCACCTTGTTCAACGGATAGATGTCGCCCGTGGGCGCGTTGGTGTTGAGCGTCACGCTTTCCACGATATCGGTGCGCGCCCGGAGCTTCTCCACGGCCTGTTTGGTCAGCGGCATGTAGCCCAACTGGTTGAGACTCATCAGGTCTTCGTTGGAAATGCCCAACTCGTCCATCAGTTCGATAGGGAAATTCTCCTTCAGTTTGACGAAATACGTGTACTGCACGTTTTCCGGTTCTTTGTTGGCCTTGCCGTCAAGATACACGATGCGGTCCTTGATTTGCAACCACTGGCCGGGCAGACCGACGCACCGCTTGACGAAATTCTCCCTGCGGTCGGTCGGACGCGACGTGATGTCACCGTATTCGTTGGGGTTGTTCTTGATGTAATCGCGGCCGATGGCGTATATCATGCGGAAGTAATCACGCTGCTGCTCGTCGTTCATCGTCTCCAGACTCACCGGTCCGCCGTTCTGCTGTTCGAAGATCTGACTGCCGAAAGAGTAGACCATCTGGTAATAATCCTGTCCTTGCCAGCGCGTCTCATTGCAGATGGTGTCGCCGGCGGGGTAATTGAACACGACGATGTCATTGAGCCTGACCTGTCCCAGACCCTTCACGCGGCGGTAATCCCAGTGGGGCCATTCGATGTACGACTTGGTTCCGATCAGCGGCAGCGTGTGCTGGGTGAGCGGCATCGACAAGGGCGTCTGCGGAATGCGCGGTCCGTAGCTCACCTTACTGACAAACAGATAGTCGCCCGTAAGCAGGGATTTCTCCAAAGACGACGATGGAATCACGTAATTCTGGAAGAAAAACTGGTTGATGAAGTAGACGGCGATGAGCGCGAACACCAGAGCGTCCACCCAACTCATCAGAAACCTGACCGGGCGTTCGGCGTCTTTCCACCACTGCCAACGGATTTTCTTCGTGATGTAAATATCGTAAATGAAAGGAATCACCAGCAGTCCCCACCAGCTTTTCACCCAATACAGGAAAATCAGGTAGGGGATGAGGACGAGGATAAACTTCGCCCACTGTTTCTTCATGTTGAGTCTGGCTTTCTGTTTGTCAATCATGGCTTAGAATTTAAACATGTCCGAGATGGTAAGCAGACCGCTGTGGTCCTGACAATATTCAGCCGCCAGGACGGCGCCGAGGGCGAATCCTTCGCGGGAATGAGCGTCGTGGGTGATGGTGATTCTGTCGGCGGCGGAGTCGTATGTGACGGTGTGAATGCCCGGCACCTCGTCGCGGCGGATGCTTTCAACAGGCAATTCATCGGCATTGACCTCATTGCTGCCCGTCACGGTGCCGTCGGCCAGTTGCTGCCGGCCTTTCACCCACTTGTCCTTGCGGTCCAACCGGTCGATGATTTCCTCGGCCAGCGTGATGGCTGTACCGCTCGGCGCGTCCAGTTTGTGGACATGATGCGTCTCTTCCATGGTCACGTCATACTGCGGAAACTTGTTCATGATGCCCGCCAGATAGCGGTTGACCGCCGAGAAAATGGCCACGCCGATGGAGAAATTCGAGGCCCAGAAGAGCGTTTTCCCTTCTTCCCGGCACATCCGGCGCACGTCATCACCGTGGTCTTTCATCCATCCCGTGGAGCCCGACACCACCTTTACGCCCTTGGCAAAGGCTTTCAGGTAATTGCCGTATGCGGCGGCCGGCGAGGTGAACTCAATGGCCACGTCGGCCGAAGCGAAGGCCTTGCTGTCGAATTCCTCAGGATTGTCGATGTCGATGATGCTTACAATCTGATGACCGCGGCCCAGGGCAATCCGTTCTATCATCTTGCCCATCTTGCCGTAGCCGATTAATGCTATTTTCATTGCCTTGTATTTTATGGGTATTCCGGGTATTCGGAATGGGTGCAAAGTTAGTGGAAATGGCAGAAATGACAAAAAATTTTCGTTTTATTTATGCTTTCTCGCAAATAATGCTTACTTTTGCACCACTTGGAAGAGTGCTTCGAGTCCGCTTCGGACGGGCGCCTCATGCCTGCTTTAACGCTTGCCACTATGGAACGACTGTTACATTATTGCTGGAAACACCGCATCTTTCCCATCGGGGAGAGACAGACAACCGACGGCATGCCGTTGGAGATTATTGACCCGGGACTGCAGAATCATGATGCGGGTCCGGATTTTTTTAATGCCAAAATCAAAATCGCGGGCATCGTCTGGGTAGGCAACGTGGAACTGCACCGCAAGTCGTCCGACTGGTTTCTGCACGGTCACAACCGTGACCCTCATTACAACAACGTCATCCTGCACGTCGTCGGGACCGCCGACAGGGAAGTGTTCACCGCCGAAGGCAAGCGCCTGCCGCAGTTGGAACTGCAGATTCCGGCCCGGATTCAGGAGAAATACGAGGAACTGACCGCCGGCGACGCCTATCCGCCGTGCTACCGTCAAATCCCCGGCATCGACAGTCTGCACGTCCGTTCCTGGCTCAGTGCGCTGGAGGCCGAGCGGCTGCAACAGAAATCGGATGCCGTCCTGCGGCGTCTGCGCCTGCTTCGCGGCGACTGGAACGCCACTTATTTCGTCACGCTGGCCCGCAATTACGGGTTTGGCGTCAATGGCGACGCCTTCGAGCGCTGGGCTTTCAGTATTCCGTTGCTGGAGACCGTGCGCCTGCGCGACCGGCCGGAGACCGTCGAAGCCATATTCATGGGTCAGGCAGGACTGCTGGACGAACGGCTCATCCCGGAATATTACCGTGCGCAAGCGATGGAGGAAGGCTATTTCTCCAGGTTGAAATGCGAGTATGAATACCAGCGGCAGCGGTTGTGCCTGTGTCCGACAGACGTCACACAGTGGAAATTTCTCCGTATGCGACCGCAGAATTTCCCCCACATCCGGCTCTCCCAACTTGCCCGGATGATTATTGAAGACAAGTTGCGCGTCAGTCATCTGCTCAACAGCGACACCGTCCTGGCGATGGAAGACGTGCTCAAGACCCGCGTCAATCCCTATTGGGAGACGCATTACACCTTCGGTTCGACGAGTTGCAAGAACGGGAAAAACCTCTCGCCGCTGTCGCTCAACCTGTTGCTTATCAATACGGCGGTGCCGCTCCTGATGACTTACGGCCGGCACCTGGGCAATGAGCGGTTGACGGAAAGGGCGCTCGACGTGCTCGAACAGCTCCGCCCGGAGGACAATTACCTTATCCGGATGTGGCGGGCATGCGGTATCGAGGCCCGCAGCGCGGCCGACTCGCAGGCGCTCATCCAACTGAAGAAACAGTATTGCGACAGGAAAGACTGCCTGCGCTGCCGCTTCGGCCACTGGATTCTGACCCGCCGGCAGGAATGACAAACCATTAATCACATTCATATGACTAAGCATTATCACTTTGAAACACTGATGGAAGTCCGCGATTACGAATGCGACATCCAGGGCATCGTCAATAATGCCAACTACCTGCATTACACGGAACACACGCGCCATCTGTTCCTGAAAAGTCTCGGCGTCAGTTTTGCGGCCCTGCACGACCGCGGTGTCGACGCTGTCGTGGCGCGCATGCAACTCAAATACAAGGCGCCACTCAGGTGTGACGACCGCTTTTTCTCCCGGTTGTGGTTGGAGAAAAAGGGCATCCGTTACGTTTTCCACCATGATTTGTACCGCGAGATCGACAGCCGGCACTGTTTTCACGCCGACGTGGAACTGGTGTGTCTTGTCAATGGCCGTTTGAGTGAAAGTGAAGATTATGACCGCGCTTTCGCGCCCTTTGTGGAAAAGGAGGCTGAGAGTGGAGAATAACGGCGGTTTCATCGGAGAAAAAGAGATATTCAACACCATTGCGCTCACCCGGGTAGGATTCTTTTCCCTCACGGAAATGGGCCAGCTCTACCGCGCGGCGGGTTCGGCGACCGCGATTATTGAGCAGCGGGAACGTCTGAACGACTTGTTTCCCGGTGTCTCTCCCCGTTTGGTCCGTTGCCTGAGCGATATGGACGAGGCTTTCCGCAGGGCTGAGACGGAAATGGAATTCATCGCTGCCCACGGCATCACAGCCCTGCCGTTGTCCGACGTGCGGTATCCGTCCCGTCTCAGAGACTGTTGCGACGCCCCGCTCATCCTGTTCTACAAGGGCAATGCCGACCTGAATCCGAAACATGTGCTCAACATCATCGGCACGCGCCACATGACGGTTTACGGCAGTGACCGAATCAAACAGTTCATTGCAGAACTGAAAAATCTGTGTCCCGACACGCTGATTGTCAGCGGTCTGGCTTATGGCGTGGACATCTGTGCCCACCGCCAGGCCCTTGAAAACGGGTTTCCCACCGTCGGTGTCCTGGCCCACGGACTGGATTATCTCTACCCCGTCCGCCACAAGGAAACGGCAGCCCGCATGGTGAAACAGGGCGGACTGCTCACCGAATTCCTGACGATGACCAATGCGGACAAGATGAATTTCGTGCGGCGCAACCGTATCGTGGCAGGCATGTCCGACGCCTGTGTCCTCGTGGAAAGCGCCGCTCACGGCGGCGGACTCATCACGGCGCGCATCTCGCAGAGTTACGAACGGGAGGTATTCGCCTTTCCCGGCAGGGCGGGCGACCCGTACAGCGAGGGTTGTCTCAACCTGATTAAGCACAACGTCGCCTCTCTGATTACCTCAGCCGAGGATGTTACCAGTGCGTTGGGATGGACTTCCGAGCAGGTTTTGGAGGGTGCCCGGCAGTCGGGCATACAGCGCGACCTCTTTCCCGACCTGTCCGCCGAGGAACGGCTCATCGTGCACTGCCTGCAGGAGAAGAACGATTTGCCGCTCGATTTCCTGACCTACCGTTCCGGTTTGCCCGTGCAGCAACTCTCTTCCCTGTTGTTTTCCCTGGAAATGAAAGGCGTTGTCCGGCAGATGGCAGGCGGCGTCACCCACCTGCACACGTAGGCGCCAGACCAAAAAAACGGTGGATTTTTTGGCTTTCAGCGCGGATTCCGTTACTTTTGCAAAGCAGAAAGGCAAAATGAAAATAGGCAATATCACATTTCCCGACCGGCCCGTCTTCCTCGCTCCGATGGAAGACGTGACCGATATCGGTTTCCGTCTGTTGTGCAAACGGTTCGGCGCGTCCATGGTCTACACCGAGTTTGTCAGTGCCGAGGCACTGGTCAGGTCGGTACAGTCGACGGTCAGCAAACTTGACATTGCGGAGGAGGAGCGCCCCGTGGGCATACAAATCTACGGCCGCGACGTGGAGAGCATGGTGGAAGCGGCCAGAATCGTGGAAGAAGCACGTCCGGACGTCATCGACCTCAACTTCGGTTGTCCGGTCAAGAAGGTCGCGGGCAAAGGCGCCGGCGCCGGCATGCTGCGCAATATCCCGCTGATGCTCGACATCACGCGGGCCGTGGTAAAGGCGGTCAGGACGCCCGTTACGGTGAAGACCCGCCTGGGATGGGACAAGACGCAACTCATCATCACCGACCTGGCGGAACAGTTGCAGGATTGCGGCATACAGGCGCTGACCATTCACGGGCGCACCCGTTCGCAAATGTATACGGGAGAGGCCGACTGGACCCTTATCGGCGAGGTCAAAAACAACCCCCGCATCCACATTCCCATTATCGGCAACGGCGACATCACCTCCGCGGAAGAGGCTCAGGCGGCCTTCGACCACTATGGCGTGGATGCCGTGATGGTGGGCCGCGCCACGTTCGGAAGGCCCTGGATATTCAAGGAAATCCGCGATTTGATCGATCAGACAGGCGCCGCTCCGCTCACCATCGATGAGAAAATCGACCTGCTCAAGGAGCAACTGCTCATCAATGTGGACCGCATTGACGAATACCGCGGCATCCTGCACACGCGCCGTCACCTGGCCGCCACGCCGGTGTTCAAGGGGATTCCTGGTTTCCGGCAGACGCGCATCGCCATGCTTCGCGCCGAACACCTGGACGAACTGCTTGCGATTCTGGAAAATACAAAAAGTATGCTAAAAACTTTCTGATTCCGCCGACTTTCATTATTTTTGCAGTCTAAGGCAACTTTCGAGATATGTCAGAAGAATTCGATATACGGCAAGAGCGTGTTTCCAATGCGGAAAAAGAATTTGAGAACGCCTTGCGGCCGCTCCGTTTCGATGATTTCAGCGGTCAGCAGAGCGTGACCGACAATTTGCGCGTCTTCGTCGAGGCGGCCAAGTACCGCGGAGAACCGCTCGATCATACCCTTTTGCACGGTCCTCCTGGTCTGGGAAAGACCACGCTGAGCAATATCATCGCCAACGAACTCGGCGTGGGATTCAAGATCACCAGCGGACCGGTGCTCGACAAACCGGGCGATTTGGCCGGTTTGCTGACTTCCCTGGACACCAATGACGTCCTTTTCATCGATGAAATCCACCGGTTGTCACCCATTGTGGAGGAATATCTTTACTCCGCCATGGAGGATTACCGCATCGACATCATGATAGACAAAGGCCCTTCGGCCCGCAGCATCCAAATCGACCTGAATCCGTTTACGCTCATCGGCGCCACCACCCGCAGCGGTCTCCTGACGGCGCCGCTCCGCGCCCGTTTTGGCATCAACCTGCATTTGGAGTATTACGACCCCGAGACGCTCACGCGCATCCTCCGCCGGAGCGCCAGTATCCTGCAGGTGCCCATCGACGATGAGGCCGCCCTGGAGATTGCCCGCCGAAGTCGCGGTACGCCCCGTATCGCCAATGCGCTGCTCCGCCGCGTGCGCGACTTCGCGCAAGTGAAGGGAAGCGGCCGCATCGACCATGAGATTGCCAAGGTGGCGCTCCGCGCGCTCAACATCGACCGCTACGGACTGGACGAGACCGACAACAAGATACTCCTCACCATCATCGACAAGTTCCGCGGCGGTCCCGTGGGACTGAGCACCATCGCCACTGCCATCGGCGAGGATACCGGTACGGTGGAGGAGGTCTACGAACCGTTCCTGATCATGGAAGGATTCATCAAGCGCACGCCCCGGGGCAGAATGGCCACGCAGTTGGCCTACGAACACCTGGGCCGCAACCCCTATTCGGGGGATATCATGCAACCAAAACTATTCTGATGAAGATACTATTTCCCGGCAGTTTTGATCCCTTCACTATCGGACACGCCAACGTGGTCGGACGGGCGTTGGCCTTGGGCGGTGAGATTGTCATTGCCGTCACGGGCGACAGCGTCAGCAAGTCGCTCACGCCCGCCGGCGAACGTGTCGCCGCCATACGCCGGTTGTATGCCGAAGAGCCACGCGTCAGCGTCATCGCCTATCAGGGACTGACGGTGGACACGGCCCGCGAGGAGGGCGCCGACTTTATTCTCAAGGGCGTCCGCAGTGTGAAAGACTATGAGTTTGAGCGTGCCCAGGCGGAGATCAACCGCCGGCTTTCGGGCATTGAGACCTTGTTGCTGCCCGCCGACCCCGCCCTGGCGGAAATCAGCAGTACTGTCGTGCGTGAACTTCGCCACTACGGCAAGGATGTCAGTGAATTTCTTCCCAAGGACAAATGATAACGTATCATGCAGAAAACGTCCGTTTGCCGCGTTTCCGCAAACGGGAAATGACGGCCTGGATTAAGTCCGTGGCCGCCTCTTACGGCAAGAAGACCGGTGAAATCGGTTATCTTTTTACCGACGATGAGAAAATCCTGGAGGTCAACCGCACCTATCTGGGTCACGATTACTACACCGACATCATCACGTTCGACTATGACGAGGGCGACGTCATCAACGGCGACATCGTGATTTCCCTCGACACCGTCCGCTCCAATGCGGAGCAATTCGGCAAGACGTATGATGAGGAGCTCCACCGCGTCATCATTCACGGCATCCTTCACCTTTGCGGCATCAACGACAAAGGTCCCGGAGAACGCGAAATCATGGAAGCGGCGGAGAATAGGGCGTTGGCAACGTGTAACGTGTAACGTGGAGCGAGAATACCATTAGCGCGCTCCACGCTTTACGTTCAAAGTAATACCGTTCCACGTTCCTCGTTCAATCCCCCAGGATTCTCACCGCCTCCCTCACAATGTCATTCATTTCGTTGATGACTTCAAAGTACTCGCTGATACCCCAGATGTCTCGGGCCAGGAGCGCCTTGACCTGCAGTCGGAGGTAAGGCAGCGTGCGCTCAAGTTCCTCTTCGCTTTCCGGTCGGATGTCCTGTTTGGCCGCCTCAGCCGTCAGTTCGTCCGTCAGCTGGGCAGGCACCTCGTATCCTGCCTTGAACTGCTGGAAAGAAGCATATTTCTTGCGCAATTCCTTGCGGTGCTTGTCCGTGTATTTCAGTGCCTGACTGATGACCAGACCCTTGGCTGCGAGTTTGCGGTGAAACCGCGTATATTTCAATGTGTCGAGCGGAACGAACACGTCCGGCATGATACCGCCGCCGCCATAGACCGTGCGCTGCTTGCGCAAGGTCTGGAATTTCAGCGAGTCGGCAAAGTGAATGCTGTCGCGGTTGGTGAACTCCCCGTGCTTCAACCGGTTTTCCAAGTCCATCTCATACTCTTTCAGGTCGCCTTTTTTGTACGGTTTCTGGATACAGCGGCCCGTAGGAGTATAATAATGTGCGATGGTCAGACGTATCATGCTGCCGTCGTCAAACTCAATCGGACGCTGCACCAGACCCTTTCCGAACGAACGGCGGCCCACGACGAGCGCCCTGTCCTGGTCCTGCAGGGCCCCGGCCACGATTTCGGATGCCGACGCGCTGGTCTCGTTGATGAGCACCACCACCTCGCCTTCCTGCATGGTTCCGCTGCCGTTGGCCTTGTAATCGTGCTTGGGCACGGTGCGGCCGCGGGTATAGACTATCATGTCTCCTTTGGAGAGGAATTCTTCCGCAATGGCCACCGCCGCCTGCATGATGCCGCCGCCGTTGTCCTGCAGGTCGAAGATGAGTTTTTTCATGCCCAGACGGCGCAGGGAATCCAGGGCGCTCATCACCTCCTTGTGGGAGTTGACGCCGAACGAACCCAGGCGGACATAGCCGATTTCAGGGCGAATCATGTAGGCGGCGTCCAGGGTGTTGACCGGAATCTTGTCGCGCCTGATGGTAAACGGCAGTATGCCTTTCACGCCGCGGCGCACTACGCCGATGTTTACCTTGCTGCCCTTCTTGCCCCGCAGGCGGCGCATGATGTCCGACTTGTCCATCTTCACGCCCGCAATGGAGGTGTCGTTGACCGTCACGATGCGGTCGCCCGCCAGGATGCCCGCCTTTTCCGACGGTCCGCCCATGACGGGCAGGATGACGATGAGCGTGTCTTCTATCATGTTGAACTGTACGCCGATGCCCTCAAACTCGCCCTTGATCGACTCATTCATCGAGACGGTCTCCTTGGGCGTGGTGTAAGTGGAGTGCGGGTCGAGCTTCTCCAGCATGCCGCGGATGGCGTCCTCCACGAGTTTGTTCTCGTCCACCGAGTCCACGTACAGGTTGGATATGGCCATTTCCGCCACCGTCAGTTTGCGGGACGGACTGTCTTTTCCGAAATTGATGCGCAATTGCGCGCCTGCCACCGCCGGAAGGACGGTCAGCAGGAGGAGTAAAAATCTTTTTGCCATCGTCAGATAGGAAAATGCTTTGCGGTCAACTGCTGAACGTCTCGTCGTCGGGACGGTCTTCTTCGATGACCAGATTCTCGATAATAAACTTCTGTCGCTCCATGGTGTTCTTGCCCATGTAGTATTCCAGGAGTTTTTCCACTTGGTCGTTTTTGTGGAGCGTCACTTGTTCCAACCGGATATTCGGACCGATAAAATGCTGGAATTCGTCGGGACTGATTTCACCCAGACCCTTGAACCGCGTGATTTCCGGTTCGGGACCCAGGTCCTTGACGGCCTGCAGACGTTCTTCCTCACTGTAGCAATACCGCGTGATGAAGTCCTTTTTGCCGTCGCTGGCCTCGGCTTCCGCCACCACGGTCTTGTTTTTTATCTTCGTCCGGCGGTTGCGCACGCGGAAAAGCGGTGTCTGCAACACGTAGACATGACCTTTCTTGATCAGGTCGGGGAAGAATTGCAGGAAGAAAGAGATGATGAGCAGTCGGATGTGCATGCCGTCCACGTCGGCGTCGGTGGCCACAATCACCTTGTTGTAGCGCAGCGAGTCCAGACCGTCCTCGATGTCGAGCGCCGCCTGAAGCAGGTTGAACTCCTCATTCTCGTACACCACCTTCTTGGTCTCGCCGTAACAGTTGAGCGGTTTGCCGCGCAGCGAGAACACCGCCTGCGTGTTGACGTCGCGGCTCTTGGTGATGCTGCCGCTGGCCGACTCGCCCTCGGTGATGAAGATACAGCTCTCCTCCTTGCGCGGATTCTTCACGTCGCAATAGTGGATGCGGCAGTCGCGCAATTTCCTGTTGTGGAGATTGGCCTTCTTGGCGCGCTCACGCGCCAGTTTGGCCACGCCGGCCATGGCCTTGCGCTCCCGTTCGCTCTCGGTGATTTTGCCTTGCATCACCTCCGCGATGTCGGTATGGATGTGGAGGTAATTGTCCACCTGCTGCTTGATGAAGTCCCCCACGTACTTGTTGATCGACTCGCCGCCCGGCGCCATTTGCGTACTGCCGAGCTTGATTTTCGTCTGACTCTCAAACACGGGTTCCTCCACGTTGACCGCGATGGCGGCCACCAGTCCGTTGCGGATGTCGCCGTATTCGTAGGCCTTGCCGAAATATTCCTTGATGGTCTTGGCGATATGCTCCTTGAACGCGCTCTGATGCGTACCGCCCTGCGTGGTGTGCTGACCGTTGACGAAGGAGTGATACTCCTCGCCGTACTGATTGGTGTGGGTGAAGGCGATTTCGATATCCTCGCCTTTCATGTGGATGATGGGGTAGAGCGCCTCCGTAGTCATCACGTCGGTGAGCAGATCCTCCAGTCCGTTGCGGCTCAGGATGCGCCGCCCGTTGTACATGATGGTCAGTCCGGAGTTGAGGTAGGTGTAGTTGCGGAGCATCATTTCCACGATGTCGTCATGAAACTGGTAGTCCTTGAACAGTGTGTTGTCGGGTTCGAAGAATATCCAGGTGCCCGTCTCGTCGTTGGATTTTTGCGTGCGGTCACTCTTCTTCTCGCCTTTTTCAAATACCAGGTGGCGCACCTTGCCCTCGCGGAACGACTTCACCTCGAAGCGCGCGCTCAGCGCGTTGACCGCCTTCACGCCCACGCCGTTGAGGCCCACGCTCTTCTTGAAGGCCTTGGAGTCGTATTTTCCCCCCGTGTTGAGCACGCTGACCGCCTCGACCAACTTGCCCTGGGGGATGCCGCGGCCGAAGTCGCGCACGCTCACGCGCAGATTGTCCTCAATGTCTATTTCAATGCGCTTGCCCGCATTCATCTTAAACTCGTCAATGGAGTTGTCGATGACCTCCTTGAGCAGCACGTAGATACCGTCTTCGGGCAGGGCGCCGTCGCCCAGCCGGCCGATATACATGCCCGGTCGGGTGCGCACGTGCTCCATGTCCGACAGGTGCCGGATGTTGTCGTCGGTGTATTGTACCGGCTGTTGTATGTTTTCTTCGCTCATGTGCTGATGTTAAAATACTTTCTTGTAGCAGCGGCGGCGCTTGTGCTGTACCGTCTCGAAGTACTGCCATTGGCTCTGTACGCCCTCGTTCGACTCCATTTCAACCTGGCTCTCGCCCCAGGCGAATCCGTATTTCTTGTACCAGGGAATGAGATGGTTGAAGAGCAGGGCGTTGGCGCCTTTCATCCGGTATTCCGGCAGAATGCCTATCATCTCCAGGTCCACCATGTTGGCCTTGTGGAATTTCAGCGCGCGGATGATGTGCCACCAGCCGAAGGGCAGCAGCCGGCCTCGGCGGCACTTCTGCATGGCCACCGACAGCGACGGAATCGTGATGCCCACGCCCACCATCTTGTGCTCCTCGGTGGTCCAATCCTCCACAATCGGAATCAGCTTGAGGTCGGCAATGGGGAAATATTCCTTGATATACTGGTCGATTTGCCGGTCGGTGAGCTCCGAAAAACCGTACAAGTCCTTGAACGTGACATTGATGAGATGGAAGATTTTGTGGCCGTAACCGCCCTCAAACACTTCTTTCTTGGTGAGTGTTCTCACGTGGAGGTTGTAGCGCTTCTCAATCATTTGGGAAATCTTGGTGTATTTCTCCGGAATTTTTTCGGGCACGATGACCTTGAACTCCACGTAGTCGTTGTCTTTCACGAATCCGCCCAACTTCTCCATGTGCTCCGGATAATACGGATAATTGTAGATGGTGGCCATGGTGCCGAGCTCGTCAAAACCCTTGGTCAGCATGCCTTCCGGGTCGAAGTCGGTAAAACCGAGCGGACCTATCATCTGCGTCATGCCCTTGGCCTTGCCGTAACGCTCCACGGCATCCAGCAGGGCGCGGGAAACGTCCAGGTCGTCGATGAAATCAATCCATCCGAAACGCACGCTTTGGGTCTGCCATTTCTCATTGGCCTTGTGGTTGATGATGGCGGCCACCCGCCCTGCGAGTTTACCGTCCTTATAGGCCAGGTAATATTCCGCTTCGCAAAAGTCGAAGGCGGCGTTCTTTTCCTTGTCGAGCGTGTTCATCTCGCTCTGAAACAGGTTGGGAGCGTCGTAGGCGTTGCCTTTGTACAAATCGTAATGGAAATCCACAAACTTCTTCAGGTCTTTCCGGCTTTCCACCCTTTTGATTTCAACTGTAGCCATTTTCTTGTTCAAGTATAATAAAACGTACAAAAATAAGGAAAATCAGGGAAAATGCAAAATTTTAGGCGAAAATGTTGTAAAAATGACCACATCACGGCTCTCGTGACGAGGGCAAAATTACACATTATTTTTGAAGTGATAAAAAATATAAGGTTTTTTAAACAGGATAATTAATGCGCAATTTTCTTTCCCCGCAACAAAATCCCGTTGCCGTTGGAAAGACTCGTGCCGAAGATAAAAACATCACCCCCGTCCTTGAGATGAAGGCGGCGGCGCAGCGCTTCGGCCGAGAGCGGATAATTCCTCACCGCGACGTTGGCGCGGTCCAATCCGGCTGGAAACGTCTTGACCGACCGTTTGTTTCCCGATGAAATGGCGGAAATCTGAAAGATTCTGCCGGGGAAGTCAGTATACAGTTCCGGTGAGATGAACAGATGCGATGCGGGCGCCACGGGTGTGACGGCCCACCGGGCGCACAGCGCTCTGAACGCTCCCGCCTTCATCACGGCCGTGTTCGGCTCATAAAGGTAAAACGGCGGTTCCGGTATTTCCTGCAGACAGGCAGGCAGCGTGCCGCCGGTCTCCTCGTCCTGAAGATATTCCAACCGCTCCTTGTCGTTGACGCAGGTCACCTTGAGCGGCAGTTCGCAAGCTTCGGTCAGCACCAGCAGCAGTTCCTTGCACTCGCCGTGTACGGCGATGACATGCACCTCGTTGACGCATCCCAACCGGCGCACGGCGTCGGTGATGTCGAGCATCGGTGACAGTTTGACCAGTGCCGCCCTGCTTTTTTGCAGTAAGATATCCTTTATCGCCAGAATATCGGGCGTGCAGTCGGAGATGACGACCGTCTTCCGGCCTGCTGCATCGCGCCGGGCCGGGTCCAGGAAGATGAGATCCGCCTTGTCTTGCAGACGGTTTAAATAAGCAACGCCGTCACCGCAGACGATACGGGCCTGAGGAATGCCCAACAGGGGAAAGTTCCCGCGGGCCGCATCGCACAGCGTTTCCTGCCGCTCCACATACACCGCCTCGTCGAAAAGCGGGGCCAAATAAGAGAAATCCACGCCGAAACCACCGGTCAAATCGACCATTTTCCGCCGGTTTTCGGGTAACAGTCGGGCTGCCAAACCGGCTTTATACCGCGCCGTCGTCTCGCTCGAACACTGTTCCATGGCCAGGCGCGGCGGATAAGTCAGTCCCTCCGTGGCGGCCCAGTCCGGCAGTTTGCGCCGTGCTGTCTGCCAACCGCTGATTTGTTCCAGGGCCGTTTTCAGGTCTGTGCCCGTTCCGGCCTTGGCGTGGAGCGCCAACTCCCGCACGTCTTCCGTCCGGTGCGCCCGTATGAATTCTCTCGTCGCCTCATTCATATCCGGCACAAAGATAGTGATTTTTCGGGAAAAATGATGAGTTGAGGGTTGAAAGCCAGGCGGGGAGATAGGATTAACGTGTAACGTGGAGCGTGTGTGCTGTAGGCGGGGTGGTTGGAAAAGCCGCGGAACGGCCCAGTGATGTAAAGATTTTTCAAACCTGCTAAAAACACGGAAACAAACCGGAAACTCCCGTTTGCATATACGCTAAATATTAAACGTAACTTTCTAATATACAGTATTATACAGAAATTCTGTATTTCTTGCAAAATGTTTTCATGGAAACGGAAAAGTAATTTAACTTAAATTACTCAGTAAAACAACTTAAATTACTCAGTAAATTAACTTAAATTACTGACAAAAACAAGTTAAATTACTTTGCGAAAAAATAGTGTAAAGATTTTTCGTAATAATATTTGAGCTGTCGGACAGGCAACACCGCCGGGGTATCAAACGTGTAGCGTGGAATGTGGAGCGAGAATAGTCCCCTCCTGCTCTGTAGGAGGGGTGGCGCGTAGCGATGGGGTGGTTTGAAAGCCGCGGAGCGGCGCCCTGCTCTGAGCGATAGCGAGGAGCCCTTAACCGGGGGTGAAGACCGCTAGGTCTGACCCCTCGGATAGGCATCTATATGCTCCTCGGCCCCAACGGGGTCGCCCTGACGCGAGCGGAGCGAGAGGAAAAATTAAGCACGAGTTTCGCTCACTTCGTTCGCGCAACATCGGCTTCGGTTCGGCAATGTCAAAGCATGCTTTGCATTGCACTCACCTTGCACGAGTTTCAGCCGCTTCGCGTCTGCAACATCGGCGGCGCCTCGGCAATGCTGAAGTAAACTTCGCATTGCTCTCGGCTTGCACGATGTTTCACGGACTTTTTATTGGGGTGTTGTGGCCTCCCAAAAACGAAAAAC